>OLSM01000043.1_pt1 | contig 132218 bp, 101 predicted proteins | sample 1672721 | NCBI WGS metagenome assembly OLSM01 (sample SAMEA3136717, study PRJEB25190) | human gut metagenome
CTTGCATGTGTTAGGCACGCCGCCAGCGTTCATCCTGAGCCAGGATCAAACTCTCTAAAAATTGTATTAGAACGAAATTTCTTTCGTTTTAACCGACTTTAGAGTCTGACGTGTCACTTTATTTTAACTGGAGTTGTGACTTCCAGCGATTTACCAAGAGTAAAAAACTCTCGAAATTTCAGGTTCGCACTACAACCTTCGTTCTTTTGAACAAAAGTTTAAGCACATCGTTGTTTAATTTACAAGGTACAATCTGCTGTTTTCAAAGAGTTTTCACAACTTTTCGTTGTTCTTAACCGCTCATCAACAGCTTATTTAGTATATCAAAACCAGAAGCGTTTGTCAAGAACTTTTTTCAAATTCTTTTTCAGAACCTCAATCGGTTCTAAACCAAACTTCTCGGTTTTGAGCCTGCCTCTGAGAGACAGCTTTAATAGAATACCAAATCCCGGAGCATTTGTCAAATACTTTTTTTCGTTTTTTGCAAAGAATTTTGCTGCAAACAAAAAACGGCGGCTCACGCCGTCGTTTTCTCTTTCTCCCGATGTTCGGACAAAATCAGACCGCCGAGCGCCAAAACCGTGCCCAGCCACATGATCGGCGTCATGGTTTCGTGTAGAATCAACGCTGAGCTTACTATTGTAATAACCGGCGTTGCATAAATGTACACGCTGGTTTTCACCGGACCGAGCAGGAAAACCGCGCGATTCCACGTCACAAAGCACGTTGCAGACGCACAAAGACCCAGAAACAGCAGATTTGCCAGATGAACCGGCTGCGTCCACACGCTCAAACCGGACGGAAACCCTTCAATCACCGCAGGAACGAGCAAAAACAGCAAACCGTATCCAAAAATGCGGCAGGTAAGCGGAATGGTACGGTAGCCCATGTGACCAAGCTGGCGCACGAGCACCGAGTACACACCCCAGACCAGAGCCGCGCCTACGCCGAGCAGTGCGCCAACCGGGCTGAAATGCAACTCGCTGACGCCCGCAAGCGACACAAGCGCGACACCCGCCATCGCACAAACGAAGCCGAAAAAGAACCATTTGCTGAGTTTTTCGTGCAGCACCGCCGCTGCGATCAGTGCGGTAAACAGCGGCGCTGCCGCTACGATAACGCCGACCAGTGACGCAGAGATGTACGTCAGCGCGATATTTTCCATCAAAAAATAAAGCGTAACGCCCGAAAGACCGGCCAGCGCAAACAATCCCTCATGCCATCTTTTCTGCGGACGCATGAGGCCCTTGCCCACGATGAGCAGTGCCAGAAAGCCGAGCGTGAACCGCGCTACCATAATCTCCAGCGGCGTGAAGGCGCGCAGCAGTACTTTCGTTGAGACAAACGTCGTACCCCAGACAAGCACGCTGAACGCGCCGAACAAATGCCCCTGCATTCTGTGATTTTCCTGCATGATATTCTCCTTTTCAGCGAAAACGGGCGGTTACGGCTTGACCCAGTTCTCCTGTCCTGCGAATGCGTTATACGGTGCCGGATTGAAATGATTGATCAGACCACTTCTGAGCACAACCTGCTGTCGCTCAAATGCCAGCGGAATAAGCGGCATTTCATTCAGGAACGTCGTGTACAGACCCTCCGTATTCTCGCCGCTGCGGTACGCCGTGATGGCATTGCTCATGTCCTCACTCGAGTACGATCCATAGTTCAGTCCGCCCTGCGGAGACAGCAGCGGGCGCAGATCGAAGTCCGGCGTCAGCTGGGTTTCGCCGTAGTACGCATCAAACGAACCGCTCTGCAGCATGGAAACATAGGTATCATACGGCTCCTCATCCACCGTGACATTGACGCCGTTCAGCGAATTCCACGATGCCGCAACCTGTTTTGCCGCCGCTACTTTAAACGCGTTGTCCGAGTTGACGAGCAGGCGGAACGAAAGCTGCACGGTCGCCGCGTCTGTCACTATCGTATCGGTTACTGTGGTATCGGTCGAGCCGGAATTGTCTGCAGAATCGGTCGAATCACCGGAGTCCGTGTTCTCATTGTCCAGAAGCACAGCTTCCTCGTCCGAAACCGTCGAATCGGTTCGGTTTTTCGACGTGCGCACGGTCAGAAAATCCACCTTGTAATCGGTATCGCTTGCCCGGCCGCTCGTATAATAGATAAAGTCGCCGTCCTCGTCGTAGTAGCCGTCCTCCTCAGAAGAGTCCGAGTCATCATCGGAACTGTCTGTAGAATCCGAACCTCCGTCCGAAGAATCGGTGCTGCTGTCACTGCTGCCTGCAGAAGATGCACCTTCCTGTGCCGCCTCGCGCAGCAGCTGCGCCGCAGTCATCAAATCTGCCGACAGGCTGTACGACACGCCGGTATCTGCCGGCTGCGGATTGATCGGCAGCACCGCCGGATCGGCATAATCCTGCAGCTGGGTTGCGCACAGTCCCTGACGGCTGATCGCCATGGAAAGCGCCTGCCGCACTTTTGCATTTGCGAACTGGCTGTTATTGTAATTCAAACCGATATAATGCAGCATAGCACTGCTCACCGGAACAGTATCGACCTCGCCGGTGAACGCAATATTCTGGTCGTCCGGCGCAATACGGGCGCTGCGCATGATGGATACATCGCCGGTGCGGAAGCTGGTGTCCGCCGCATCCGCGCGCGTCATTTTGACCAGCGTAATGTGCCGAATAGTGCCGAGAAAGCCGCCGTGCCAGTTCTCGTTGGCCTCCAGCGTCCATGCAGCGCCGTTCTGAACCGGCTTGTACGGTCCGGTGCCCTCGGCGAACTCTCCTTCGTCCGTCGTACCCGCCCGATAGATCGGAATATCCAGCAGTTTCGGGAAGTTGACGTTCGGCGACGCAAGCGTAATGCGAACCATGCGCTTTGTCACCGCTTCGATCGAGGACACCTCGGTCAGTCGGTTGTGGTACGGCGAACTTTCGTTTTCCAGCACAGTCTTGAGACTTTCGGCAACATCACTTGCCGTCAGCTCCGCACCCGACCAGAACTTGATGCCCTTTTTTATCGTAAAGCTGAACGTGGTTCCATCGCTCGTATAGTCCTCGCACAGCTCGTTTTCGAGTGTAAAATCGCTTTTTATCTCAAAAAGGCCCTCGTAAAGCGCCTCACGCAGCATGCTGTTGACCTCGGTGCCGTCCATAACCGGATTGAGCGTTGTGCCCGAGCGATACCACGCCAGACCGAAATACGCGTCCGACACATCCACGTTGTCTACCGGTGCGCCGTCGCCGTCGTTTCCCTGTCCAAATGGGAACGTGCAGCCACTGAGCACGACCAAAGCCGCCATTGTCAGCGCCAGCGCACGTTTTTTCCAACTTTTCATTGTATTGATCCTTTCGCTTACAGACAGATCATGCCGCCCTGCACGCCGCGCACGCCGTGCGTTACGCGGTGCGACCAGAACTCATCCGAATGACACATGGTGCAGATGCCGCTGTCGATCACATTTTCCGCCGAAAGTCCGGCATCCTGCAGCAGCTTTACGCCAATGCCCTGCAGGTCCACATGGAATTTCGGACCTTTCTCCATGATGAACGGATGCACCTGTGCACCGAGCAGCTCTTCCATCGCTTCCGGCACATCCGCATCAGTCTCGAAGCACTCCTGCCGGATAGACGGACCGAGCACGGCGATCAGGCTTTCGCGTTTTGTGCCGAGCTGCTCCGCCATCACATCAACGGTTTTCGGCAGAATGCCTGCCGCCATGCCGCGCCAGCCGGAATGACACACGCCTGCGGTATGCGTCGCCGGATCATATAATAAGGTGACAACGCAGTCCGCGTAAAAGCCGATGATGGGCGTGTCCGCGAGTGCGGTCACGATCGCATCCGACTGCCATTCCATCGGGCGGTGCAGACCCATGCCGACCTTGTCCTCAGTCACAACCGACACCTGCGTGTCGTGGATCTGCTTGGTGAGCGTCATGCGCGTCTCATCCACGCCGAGCGCCTCGCCCAGCAGGCGATAGTTTTCGCGCACATTCTCCAACTCGTCACCGCGGTTGAAGCCTAAATTCAGGCTTTCGCACGCGCCTGTGCTCACACCGCCGAATTTGGTGGTGAAGGCATGCCGAACCGGAATCCGTCGGCAGGTATAATATACGAAAGAACCGCGCTGTACGCGGCACATAGACTCGTTCATAGTCGTTCCTCCTCGTCTCTTCCATGAGGGAATACAGAATTATTATAGCAAATCGCCCTGCTGTTCACAAGAGCGCACACCAGCCGTTTTCAAAAAACACCAAAAACCGCGTATGTCAGCTTGTCTTTTTCTTGACAGTTTGACGAATAGGCTTTACAATTAAACATAGTATAATACCTGCTGTAACAGAGCCGGTGCCAATGGTGAGCACGGCTTTTTTCAAAGGCATTATCATGAACCGCCAATTCCGATGCGAATTGACGGAATCGCATTTTTCTTTTGACAGCGCAAAACCCTGATTTTTTCGAGCGAATCTTCGCTTTTTCGGCGTATTCTGCCTTTATTCTTCGTGCAGTGCTCATGCGTGCTGCGCGTGTTTCACCGTGGAATCAGCTTGTTTTCTGCCGAACTGCCGCTCTATTGAGAAACAGCACCGCAGATCTGCGGTATTGTCTTGGTTTTGTGCCGTCTCCCAAAATTCGTAAATAGGAGGACACACCAACAGACATGAGCAACATCATCATACCGATCATCACCGGTATCGTGTGTCTCGCAGTAGGCGTAATCATCGGATTCCTGTATCGCAAGAGCGTTGCGGAAAAAGAGATCGGCTCTGCCGAGACCGAGGCCACCCGCATCATCAACGAAGCGATCAAGGCCGGCGAGACCAAAAAACGCGAATCCATACTCGAGGCAAAGGACGAAATCCACAAGCAGCGCGTCGAAGCCGACCGCGAGCTGAAGGAACGCCGCAATGAGACCCAGCAGCTTGAGCGCCGCCTGATTCAGCGCGAGGAAGCACTGGACAAGAAGAGCGACATGCTCGACCGCAAAAATGATGACCTTAACCGCCAGCTGGACGCAAGCCAGAAGGAAAAGGAAGAACTCGAGCGCATCAAGCTCGAGCAGGTAGAAAAGCTGGAGCAGATTGCCAGCATGACCCGCGACGAAGCACGCGATATGCTCGTCCAGTCCATTGAAAACGAAGCAACCCACGATGCAGCCGTCAAGCTGCGCGAGATCAATCAGCGCCTGAAGGACGAAAGCGAGCAGACCGCCCGCGAGATCATCTCGACCGCAATTCAGCGCTGTGCCGCCGATCAGGTATCCGAGGCGACCGTTTCGGTCGTTCCGCTGCCGAACGACGAGATGAAGGGCCGCATTATCGGCCGAGAGGGCCGCAACATCCGCACGCTGGAAACCCTTACCGGCGTAGACCTCATCATCGACGATACGCCCGAAGCTATCACTCTGTCCTCGTTCGATCCGGTTCGCCGTGAGATCGCACGTCTGGCCCTCGAAAAGCTGATCGTTGACGGTCGTATTCATCCGGCTCGCATTGAGGAAATGGTTGACAAGGCTCGCCGCGAGGTTGAGCAGATCATCAAGAGCGAAGGCGAGCGTGCTACCTTCGAAACCGGCATTCACGGCATTCACCCCGAGCTGGTCAAGATCCTCGGCCGCCTGCGCTACCGCACCAGCTACGGTCAGAACGTCCTGCAGCACTCCATCGAGGTGGCTCACATTGCCGGCATGATGGCCAGCGAACTGGGTCTCGATCCGGTTCCGGCACGCCGCGCAGGCCTGCTGCATGATATCGGCAAGGCCATCGACCACGAGGTTGAGGGCAGCCACGTTCAGATCGGCGTAGACCTTGCCAAGAAGTACAAGGAATCCCAGCCGATCATCCATGCCATCGAGGCACACCACGGCGATGTAGAGGCAAAGACCATCGTTGCATGTCTGGTTCAGGCAGCCGATGCCATCTCCGCTGCACGTCCGGGCGCTCGCCGCGAGAACCTGGAGAACTATATCAAGCGTCTGGAGAAGCTCGAGAGCATCGCCAACGAGACGCCCGGTGTTTCCGGTTCGTTTGCCATTCAGGCAGGCCGCGAGATTCGCATCATCGTCAATCCGGAGAAGGTTTCGGACGACAAGATGGTGCTTCTCGCCCGCGAAATCGCCAAGAAGATCGAGAACGAGCTGGATTATCCCGGCCAGATCAAGGTCAACATGGTACGCGAAACGCGTGCGATCGACTACGCAAAGTAAGTAAAATCATACCCCGCAAGAGATTCTCTTGCGGGGTATTTTTATGCCCTTTTTCAGCTTTTAATCTTTATTGCAGACAACGAACCGCACGCCGCCCTTTATATTTTCCGCTTTGCAGGTCAGGCCGTGCAGCGCGAGTATTTTCTGCAGAATGGCCAGTCCCAGTCCGTGTCCGCCTGCGCGGTCGCGCGCCTTATCGCCGCGATAGAACATCTCGAACAGGCGCGGCAGCTCGTCCTCCGGAATGGGCTCACAGTCGTTCTCGACGGTCAGCAGATGATTGCGGCTGTTCGTCAGCCGAACGGACACGCGCCCGTTTTCCGGCGAATACTTGGCGGCATTCTCCAACAGACAGCCGACGGCACGCCGCAGCAGCGTTTCGTCGCCGCGGATACGCACACCATCCGCAATATCGGCGGTCAGGCGGCGTTTCTCAAACAATGGCGCGTATTCGGTCAGCATATCACGCACAAGTGCGGTCAGATTGAGCGTTTTGCGGTTTTTCAGCTCGTCCGTGCGGTCCAGACGGGTGTAATCCAGCATTTCGCGCACCAGACCGTTCATACGGTCGGTTTCCTGCTCGATAGCGGCAAGATACCTCGCGTTTTCCTCTGGCGAAATGTCCTGCGCGATGGCCTCGGCGTACCCGCCGATGAGCGCAAGCGGCGTTTTCAGGTCGTGGCTTGCCGCCGAGACAAACTGCTGTCGTTTGTCCTCGAGGTCGCGTTCGCTGTCCCAGCGGGTGTGCAGAGTCGCCGCCATTTCGCTCAGCGCACGGTTTAGCTCGCCGATTTCGTCTCCGCGTTTCAGGTCGGGCTTGAACTCGTCGAATGCAAGGTTTGCAACCAGATTTGCTTCTCGCGCCGTGTCAACCAGTGGGTCGGACACCATGCGGCGCACGATTTTATAGAAAATAAACAGGAAAATCAGATACAATGCAATCGTGATGAACGGCATACCCCAAAAGAGATCCTCATATGCAGCTTCCTTGTCAATCGGCGCAGTGGCCATGACCATTCCATGTCCATATCCGATCGTGCTGGACAGGGACAAAAAGATAGTAAAATATCCCCCTGTATGATCCACTTTCACATTTTCTCCGTTTATGCACCGCAGTTTGGTTTCCAGATACTTTTTTTCCGCAAAGTATACTTCCATATTCGAATCCTTGTCAAAGCACCACTGCGGCATTTCTTCCCATTGACCGACCTCTTCAACCGGTGTCTGTGCCGTCCATTCATAATCATACGCACCTACGCAGATTCGGTTCGGAATATATATCGTATGACCATTGTTTTCGATTTTTTTGCCATATATCATTGCAATGTATCCCACGTCATCTGAAAAGCCTTTTTTCGGCCCGTATACCTCACGCATCTCACGAATATCCTGCTCGGCAAAATTGCTGATGTCAATATCGGCATCGGCATTCTTACCATACAGCAGCAGCGGCGAACGCATCGTGACCCAGTTTTCCTGTCCATCATAATACTGCACGACATACGCTTTTTCACTATCCCAGATGGAATATGCCAAATCACAACGCATTTTATCGTATTCCGGCGTATTGGCCGACGGCATATCATCAGGGTCATACCCTTTTTCTACCAACGTGTGTTCAACACGCCAGCAAATATCGTTAACTTCCATACCTGCCCTGTACGCTGCGACAACCTGTGCGTTTTCAATCAATTTGAATGTCCACAGTCCAACAAACACCGCCAGAATCACTGCCACAACCGCGGTCAACCTTGCCGCGATGCCGATTTTACGAATCCGCTTTGTCATGTTGATCCCCCCAATCGGTAGCCCTTGCCGTACACCGCACGGATATGCTGCGACGCTGTACCGAGCGCTTTACGCAGGCTGGCAATGTGCCGGTCGATCATGCGCTCGTCCCCGTCGAAATCCGTGCCCCATACCCGCTCGATGAGCAGGTCGCGCGACACCGTGCGTCCCTGTTCGCGCAGCAGCAGCTCGAGTATCTTCGCCTCCTTGGGACGCAGATTTACCGGGTTGCCGTCCACCGTTACCGTGCCCGAAGCCGTATCCATCAGGATATTCGCGTAGCCGAGCTCACTCGCGCCCAGCCGCAGCCCGCGGGCCCGCCGCATGAGCGCCTGTGCCTTTGCCACCAGCACCGGAAACGAAAACGGCTTGGTGATATAATCGTCCGCGCCCGCGCGGAATCCTGCCAGCGTGTCACCCTCCTGCCCAAGTGCTGTGACGAAAATGACCGGAACATCGCTCTCCTGCCGCACCGCTTCGCAGACCTCCAGCCCGTTCAGATGCGGCATCATCACATCCAGCACCAGCAGGTCGAACGGCTGCGCCTGTGCCAGCACGAGCGCCTGCTCGCCGTCATACGCCGGTGTTACCGCCACGCCCGCCGCCCGAAAGAAATCCTGCATCAGCGCGGATAACGCCTTATCGTCCTCTGCTAAAAGAATGTGTCCTGCCATTTGAGGTGCCCCCTCTCTATCTGTCATTGGTCTATCCTTTTCCTGTATTTAGTATAGCATAGAATTGTCCATTCTTTATCCAATGAAAAAAGCCTTTCCGAAAAAATTTCGGAAAGGCTTTTGTGTAGTTCGATTTAGACGGCTTCTTTACGCCTGCGGCGGAATACAGCCAACACCATCCAGAATAAAGTGCGGACGGTACGCGTAATTTTCCACATCCTTGCGGGTGGTACAGCCGGAGAGCACCAGAACGGTGTCCAGACCGGTTTCAATACCGGCAACAATATCGGTATCCATGCGGTCGCCGATCATAGCCGCCTCGTGCGAGTGCACACCAAGCAGGCGCAGACCGGTACGCATCATCAGCGGGTTCGGCTTGCCAACATAGTACGCGGTCTTGCCGGTGGCCAGCTCAATCGGAGAAACCAGTGCGCGGCATGCCGGAATAATGCCCTGCTCGGACGGGCCGGTCAAATCGGAGTTGGTGGCAATCAGGCGCGCGCCCTTGTTGATCAGATCGACCGCCTTGAGGATGGTCTGATAGTTGTAGGTGTTGGTCTCACCCGCGATAACATAATCCGGGTCCACATCGTTCATCACGATGCCCGCCTCGTACAGCGCACCGACCAGACCGGGCGCACCGATAACATACGCAGATGCGTGCGGCTTCTGGCTGGCGATGAACTTCGCCGTAGCCAGCGCGGAAGTGTAGAAATGCTCCTCGCCGATCTCCAGACCCATACGGGCCAGCTTCTGCTGAAGCTCGAGCGGCGAACGCTCGGAGGAGTTGGTCAGAAAGAGGAAGCTCTTATTCTCGCGTTGTAACCAGTCCACAAATTCGGTTACACCGGGCAGCAGACGGTTGCCGTGATAGATAACACCGTCCATATCGCAGATGAAGCCTTTCTTCTCGCGAAGCAGCTTTAATTCTTCGTTCATTGTGCTGATCTCCTTTCGGTAACGACCCGTACTCAAACAGCATGGCCGGAAATCTTTTTGTCCATTCTTATTATGCGGAAAATTTCCGCGAACGTCAAGAGCCAACCGAGGAAAAAATGTTAAATCCTCGTAAAGAGCCGAAAAGAGAGTGGAGAGTGAGGAGTGAAGATTTTCTTCTCCGGGCGCATACCAAGGGACACAGGCGGCTCTGCCGGGTCATTTTTAACAAACACCAAAAAGGACCCGGAATCGATAATTCCGAGTCCTTTTTGGTGCAATAGCCCTTATAGGCGCAAGCCTGTCAAGGGTGTCCCCTCGTTCCAAAGGGCACAGCCCTTTGGAACGAAGGCGCAAGCCTTTTACGGCTCGAGTCGGTTCATATCACGCGGGAACATGGATGCCTCGCGGATGTTGTTCAGCTTAAGGAGCTGCATGGTCAGGCGCTCCAGACCGATGCCCAGACCGCCGTGCGGCGGCATACCGTACTTGTGCAGCATGGTGAAGGACTCAAACAGCTCGGCGTTCATCTTGCGGGCCTCCAGCTTGTCCATCTGCTCCTGATAATCGTGGATACGCTGACCGCCGGTGGTAATCTCCAGACCGCGGAACAGCAGGTCGAACGACAGCGCCAGCTTCGGGTCCTCCGGATCATCCTTCGCGTAGAACGGACGCTTTGCGGACGGGAAGTGCGTTACAAATACGAAATCAGAGTCGTGCTCCTCCTTTGCCCACTGGCACAGCAGCACTTCTTCGTCCGGGTTGAGGTCGTAGCGGTTCTTGGACTTGTGACCGTACTTCTCCTCCATGATCTGCTTCGCCTCGTGGAAGCGGATGGTCGGGATTTCCTTGATCTCCGGAACCTCGGCGTTCAGCATAGCGAGTTCCTCGGCGCAGTGCTCCTTAACGTAAGCCATAACGGACTTGAGCATGCCGGTCTCCATTGCCATTACATCGTACATGGAATCAATGTAGGCCATCTCGAAGTCCAGACCCATGTACTCGTTCAGGTGACGAGAGGTGTTGTGACGCTCTGCACGGTAAACCGAGCCGATCTCGTATACACGGCCGAATGCACCGGCGAGGTACTGCTTGTGGAACTGCGGGGACTGTGCCAGATAAGCCGGGGTGCCGAAGTAATCCAGCTTGAACAGGTTTGCGCCGCCCTCAGCGCCTGCAACTACGATCTTCGGGGTGTGGATGTGGGTGAAGCCCTGCGACTGCATGTACTGTGCAAAGCCGTCAGCGATCGCACCCTGTACGCGGAAGATCGCCTGCTTGCGCGGATGACGCAGCGTGATCGGACGCAGCGGCAGATCAACATCAAGGGACAGGCCCATATACTTCTTGCCGAGCGGTACCGGCAGCTGGTCGTACGGCTTGCCGAGGATGGACAGTGCGCTCAGAACGACCTCAACGCCATGCTCTGCACGCGGCTCCTCACGAACGGTACCGGTAACCTCAAGTACCATTGCATCCTTGACATCCGAACGCTTGATGCCGCCGATCTCGTCACCCTGGAAGGTGCACTGGATCAGACCGCGCTCAACGCGCATTACAACAAAAGAAAAGTCAGACATATCGCGTACACGGTGAACCGTGCCGCGGAACGTGACCTCGCTGCCGACTGCTTCGCAGACGCGCTTTACGGTGTCAACGTACTGACCCGCTTCATGAATCATTTCCATAATATTACGCCTCTCTGTTTACAATTTTCAGATAGAGTTATTGTAGCATGGATTTAATGCCGTGACAAGGTTTTACCAGTGAAATCCACGCTGTTTCGACAATTTTTCTTATCGTTTCAGCCGGCGGAGCACCGCCTGTACTTCCTCGCGGCCCTCACCGCTGACGATAATGCACACTGCATAAACGCCCGCACCGACCACGACAGCCGCGCCAAGGCGAATGAGATTGCCGACCGGCAGCAGCGTGCATGCAAAAGCCGCCGCACCGCACAGCAGCGCCGAAACGATGATGCGCACCAGACTGACCGGTGCCACGCGGAACAGAAACCGGCTGCGCACGCGCACGCAGGTAATGATAAAGTAGGACGCAAATGCGACCACCGAACCGAGCGCACCGCCCGTAAATCCGAGGATTTTGAGCAGAATGACACTCGAAACCACCTTGATAACTGCTGCGATCGCGCTGTTCTGCAGAACGTGTACGGTGGATTGCTCCAGCTCATACGCCTTGTTGGCGTACTCGGTCAGGCCCATGAACAGCATGGCAAGCGCAGTATACGCGATGACCGGCGCACCGGCGGCGTACTTCGCGGGGAACAGGAACCGGCTGAGTGGCAGCGCAACCGCCGTCAGACCTGCAACCGCAGGCACGGCGATCAGCAGATACAGCCGCACGCCCTGATCGAGCAGCGGCTTTGCTGCGACTTTGCCGCCCTCACGCCAGCCGCGCAGCACGGCAGGATACACGCCGCGCATAATGCCGACCGAGATCATCGTGAACAGACCGCTTGCGATCGAGTTGTTATTCGAATAGTATGCGTACAGAATGTTGCCGTAAAAGCCGACAACGAGGTATTTGTCGATCTGGTTGAGCAGCGCCACCGAGATAGAAACGCCCATCAGCGGTACGCCGTATTTGAGGAACCGGTTCAGCAGCGGCTTGGAGAAATACTTCAGCCGCACAACAACCGGCAGGCTGAGCGCAAACACCGCACCGATGGTGGCTACACCGTCCGCAATGGTATTGGCAAAGATAGCCGGGAACGGCGACGGATAATTCGACTTGCCGCCGACAAGCGCGAATGCAACCGCGAGCTTGAGCACCGCCGAGGTCAGCGACCACAGGATGGATGCTTTGACGCGGCCGAGCTGAATCAGCGCCGCATTGAGCACCTGAAACGCCGTGTAGGTGCAGAACATCAGCGCACCGCCCAGACAAACCGGACTTTGCGTCACAGCTGCCGTAATGCAGCAGCCGATGGCAACAAGCACACACAATCCCACATAGATGGTAGAAACCGTGGAGAACAGGCCGCGTCCTTCATCGGCGCGATACTCCTCACCTACATAACGGGTGGCGGAGTTCGCCATCCAGCCCGCGAGGATGAGGTAGAGCAGCTGTATCGTAGTGTTAGTCAGGTTGAACGCGCTGACCGCACCCTCCACAAAGATGTGGGAATACAACGAGGAACACCCGATGACGAGCAGTCCCTCGACCACCTTGGCCGGCAGGAACAGCATGGCATCGCGCGTCATGGTATTTTTAGAGGACAAAAGAAAAACCCTCGCTTTCCGTCAGATAAAATCAGTATACCATGTTCTGAGCAAAAAAACAAACTTCGTTTGCCAAAATACTGCCGAAAAAGACGACATTTACCGCGTCCGAGTTTTGCAATCCCCCTGTTTTCATGGTATACTGATTATACTTGTCAAGTGGAGGTATTTGACTTTGCGAATCATGCATGTAATGGGCGGCGGCGATGTAGGCGGCGCCAAGACCCAGATTATGAATACTGTAACCGGACTCAACCGCAATAACGATGTAATGCTCATCTCGTTCCGCGCAGGTCCGTTTGCAGATGAAGCGCGCGAGCGCGGCATTGATGTGCGCGTGATCGAGCGGCACAATCCGTTCCGCGCGGCACGGACCATGCGCGACCTGGTAGATGCGTTCAAGCCCGACATTATTCACTGCCACGGCGGCCGTGCCAACCTGATGGGAGCCATGGTGCGCCGCAGCCGTCATGTTCCCATCGTGACGACCGTCCACTCGGATTACCGGCTGGACTACCTCGGCAGTCCGCTCAAGCAGTACACGCTCGGCACGGCGAATGCCATCGCGCTGCGCTTTCTCGACTTCTATCAGCCGGTCGCAGACCGTATGGCGCGCACGCTCATCGAGCGCGGCTTTGACCCGGAGCGCATTGTAAAAATCTACAACGGTATGGATTTTGACCGTCCGAAGGGCGAATTTGACCGCGTTGCCTATCTGCGGGACACCTACGGAGCCGAGATCGAGGACGGCGACGTGCTATGCGGCATTGCCGCGCGTCTGACTGCTGTCAAGGATATTGCGACCACCATTCGCGGCTTTGCCGAGGCGCTGAAATCTGCGCCGCAGCTGCGCCTGTTCATCGCCGGTGACGGCGAGGACGAGGATATGCTCAAAAAGCTGTGCGACCAGCTCGGCGTGCGCGAGCGCGTAACATTCTGCGGCTGGGTATCGCCGGTCATGCCGTTCTTCCGTGCGATGGACATCAACCTGCTGTCCTCGGTGTCCGAAACCTTCCCGTACTCCATTCTCGAGGGCGTTTGTGCCGGCTGCGCGACCATCTGCTCGGATGTCGGCGGCATGCCCGAACTCATCGACACCGGCGAAAACGGCTATATCTTCCCGGTCGGGGACGATAAGCGGCTGGCGGAATATCTGGTCCGTCTGGGCAACGATGCCGAACTGCGGCAGAAATTCGCGGACGCGCTGTACGAAAAAGCCTCCCGCGATTTCTCGCGCGACAAAATGTGCGAACGTCAGATGGAAAACTACCGTCACCTGCTGGCACGGTTCCACCGTCCGAAAAACGAGCGCGAGAGCATTGTCATCTGCGGTGCGTACGGACGCGGCAACGCCGGTGACGACGCCATCTTAGAGGCCATCGTGCAGGAGATGCGTCAGCTCGATCCCGAACGCACCATCTGCGTTATGTCGCGCAGGCCAAAGGAAACGCGCCTGATCTACCGCACGAACGCCATCTATACCTTTAATGTGTTCTCCGTCCTGCGCAAGTTCCGTCATGCCGCGCTGTATATCAACGGCGGCGGCTCACTCATGCAGGATGTTACGTCCACCCGCTCGATCTGGTACTACTGCTACACGCTGTACGCCGCCAAAAAGCGCGGCTGCAAGGTAATGATGTACGGCTGCGGCATCGGTCCGATCAACCGTCCGGGCAACCGCCGGATGGCCGCCAGAACCATTGATGCATCGGTTGACCGCATCACGCTGCGCGACGACAATTCCCGCGCACTGCTTGCCGAAATGGGCGTTACCCGGCCGGATATCCGTGTTTCCGCCGACCCGACCATCATTCTGACGCCGGCGCCGCGTGAAATCGTCAATATCGCCCTCGAGCAGAGCGGCATTGACCCGAACGGAAAGTATATCGGCTTCGGTCTGCGCAACTGGAAGGGTCTGGACACGGCTCTGCCCGAAATCGCGGCTGCAGCCAACTATGCCTACGAAAAGCACGGTCTGACGCCGGTTTTCGTACCCATCGAGTTCCCGAGCGACCTCATGCCCGCAGAACGTGTCGGCGCACTGCTGCACTGTCCGTGGCACGCCGTGCGTACCCGACAGCCCATCGAAGTCACCATCGGCATCCTCTCCCGCATGAAAACCGTGGTTGGCATCCGACTGCATTCGCTGATGTTCTCCGCCGGTCAGGGCGTTCCGGTCGTCGGCATGAGCTACGACATCAAGGTGGACGGTTTTCTGAAATATATCGGAAGCCGCACCTGCCTGCAGCTTTCGTCCGTCAAGGCGGAGCCGTTGTGCCGCCTCATCGACGAGTGCGTCTCCGGTGCGCTCGATAACGAGGTGCACCGCACCGCGGAAATGCTGAGAGAAAGAGAGTCCGAGAATGTGAAGGGTGCAGCGAAGCTGCTGAACATTTCCGAAAACTAAACCGTAGGGCGGGGTGCCCTACGATACATGATAAAACAATCCACTAAAGGGGTTATATAGATATGAAGAACCACATCGTCTGTCTTTCGACAACGAACTACCATCCTCTGCCGACGCGCAAGCAGAACGTGATGAGCCGTCTGCGCAACAGCGAAATCCTGTATTTTGATCCTCCGGTGTCCATGATCGCACCGCTCAAGGACAAAAAAGCCTCCGCATATATCGAAAAATACAAGCAGCCCGGCGAAAAAGTCGAGGGACACGAAAACATCACCGTGTACGCGCTGCCGCCGGTACTGCCGTTTTTCAACAAGTTCCGCTGGATCAACAAAATCAACCAGAAGCGGCAGGCGGCGTTCATCCGCGAAAAGATGCGCGAGCACGGCTTCGGCGACGAGACCGTGCTGTGGTGCTACTCGCCGTCCTCGTGCGATATTGTGGAGCACCTGCCGCACTCCAAGCTGGTATATGACTGTGTAGACCGTCATTCCGCATACAAGGGCCACATCAATCCCAAGGTTGTGGACAAGATGGAATGCGATCTGGCCAAGCCTGCCGATCAGGTATTCGCAACCGCAGTCGGACTGGCAGAGACACTGGAAAAGATCAACCCGACCACCCAGATGATCCCGAACGGCGCGGCTTACGAGATTTTCTCGCGCGTACAGACCGAGAAGGACACCCTTCCCTGCCCGGAGGACATGAAGGATCTGCCGCATCCGATCTACGGCTTTGTCGGCATGCTGCAGGAGTGCATCGACTATGCACTGATCGAAAAGCTGGCGAAGAGCCGTCCGAACGCGACGATTTTCCTGATCGGACGCACGCTGCCGGGTGTTGACCTGACAAATCTCAAGCAGTACCCGAACATCGTATTCCACGGTCTGGTGCCGCAGCCCGAGCTGCCCGCATATCTGGCGCAGATGGACGTCTGCCTGAACGTATTCCGTGCCGGTGCGCTCTCCAAGGACGTTTCGCCGCTCAAGTTCTACGAATATCTGGCAACCGGCAAGCCGATCGTTTCCACGCGCGAGCCGCTGCAGGTCGAGGATTTCAAGGATGTGGTCTACATTGCCCGCAATCCCGAGATGTTCCTGCCGCTGTGCGATGCCGCTGCCAAGGAAAAACGTCCGGCATGGACGGAAAAACGCCTTGCCTACGGCGCGCAGTGCTCGTGGACCGAGCGTGTGCACCAGATGGAAGAGGTGCTTTATAAAAAGGGCGTTCTGCACGAAAGTGCAGAGGAGTAAAATTTATCTTTGGGCATTTACACGAATCCCGAAAAAAGCGGGTAAAATACTTGCATTAACAAGTTAAATTAGCTAAAATAAATATGTATCGTCACCGTTGGTTTTAAGAAAGAGGTGTACACATGACCGGCAGCGTATTTTTGAATCAGACTGCAGCTGAACAGTTTTTCGTTCTCGGGCATTCGTGCATTCTCTCGGGCATCGGTGCACATAAATGAGCGATTATAGGGCACGGGTATACCCGTGCCCTCATTTGTTTTTGTAGGAGGAATAACAAATGAAAAAAGTTCTCGTTGTCATGGGATCCGACAGTGATCTCAAGGTAATGGAAAAGTGTGTTGACCGTCTGAAATCGTTCGATATTCCGACTGAGGTCCGCATCTGCTCCGCGCACCGCACCCCGGCCGCTGCCGAGCAGCTGGCGAAGAACGCGGCAGCCGAAGGCTTCGGCGTTATCATCGCGGCGGCAGGCAAGGCCGCACACCTCGGCGGTGTACTGGCAGCTTACACCACGCTTCCGGTAATCGGCGTGCCGATGGCCACCAGCGTGATGGGCGGCATGGACAGCCTGCTCTCCATCGTGCAGATGCCCAAGGGTATTCCGGTGGCAACCGTTGCGATCGACGGCGCAGACAACGCCGCCATCCTCGCAGCACAGATGATCGCCCTGTCGGATGACGCGCTGGCACAGAAGCTCGCGCAGTTCAAGGCCGATATGGCAGCGGAAGTTACCGCAAAGGACGAAAAGGTTCGCGCTCAGTTCGCGTAATCTATATAGGTATCTCTGATACCGCATCCCCGCAAGGTAAAGGCATTGGGGCTGCTCCCATTGGCAGCTTCGATGTACAACCTGCAAACAACATTGTTTCAAATTAACACTACTTATACAAATGGAGGAATTGGACATGGAAAAGAAAGAACAGCTGTACGAAGGCAAGGCTAAGAAGGTATTCGCTACCGACGATGCAAATCTCGTAATCGTTGACTACAAGGACGATGCAACCGCATTCAACGGTGAGAAGAAGGGCACCATTACCGGCAAGGGCGTTATCAACAACGTAATGAGCAATCACATGTTCCAGCTGCTCGAGCAGCAGGGCGTGCCGACCCACTTTGTTGAGCAGCTCTCCGAGCGTGAGACCCTGGTAAAGAAGGTCTCCATTGTACCGCTGGAGGTCATCATCCGCAACATTTCCGCCGGTTCCTTTGCGAAGCGTTTCGGCGTGGAAGAGGGCATCGTATTCGACGAGCCGACCATCGAGTTCTCCTACAAAAACGATGAGCTTGGCGACCCGCTCATGAACGCTTACCACGCGATCGCACTGAAGGCTGCTACCCGTGAGGAGATCGAGACCATCAAGGCAATGGCCTTCAAGGTAAACGAGGTTATGAAGCAGTACTTCGATACCCTGAACGTCATCCTCGTTGATTTTAAGCTCGAGTTCGGCAAGACTGCGGACGGCAAGATCGTTCTCGCAGACGAAATCTCTCCGGATACCTGCCGCCTGTGGGACAAGACCACCAAGGAGAAGCTGGACAAGGATCGCTTCCGTCGTGACATGGGCGGTGTCGAGGAGGCATATCAGGAGATCATGAAGCGCGTTATGGGCAAGTAAGCCCATCCGCAAGGCAAGATTCGGACAAGAAAAGGCTGAAGAATGAAATATCGTATTTTAAGAAAAAGCAGCACTCCGTTTGACAAGGTGCATGAGGAGTGCGGTGTATTCGGTATCGCAGCGCCGGAAGGCAAGGAGATTTCCGCCGCGCACGACGCGTATACTGCACTGTTTGCTCTCCAGCACCGCGGTCAGGAGGCTGCCGGTATCGCCGTAAACAAAAACGGCGTGATCCACTGCCATAAGGACACCGGTCTGGTCAGCGCCGTGTTCAATCAGGAGATTCTGGACAACATGCCCGGCTCGATGGCTATCGGTCATGTGCGCTACTCCACCACCGGCGATACCCGCCGCGAGAATGCGCAGCCGATCTCCATCACCCATGTAAAGGGCAATCTCGCGGTTGCGCACAACGGCAACCTCGTAAACGCAGGCGAGCTGCGCCGCGAGATCGAGCTGGACGGCGGCATTTTCCGCTCCTCGAACGACACCGAGGTGCTGGTATACACCATTGTTAAGGAACGCCTCAAGTGCGGCTCTATTGAAGAAGCCGTTATGAACACCATGCACCGCATCGAGGGTGCCTACTCTCTGGTTGTTATGTCTCCGCGCAAGCTGATCGCGGCACGCGACCCGCACGGCTTCCGTCCGCTGTGTATCGGCCTGCTGGACAACGACTGCTACATTTTCGCTTCCGAGACCTGCGCTCTGGACGCGCTCGGTGCAAAGTTCATCCGCGATGTAGAACCCGGTGAGGTCTGCGTTGTCGAAAACGGTGAGCTGCGCTCCATGCACTGCGGTATCGAGTGCAAGTCCTCCGCGTGTGTATTCGAGTACATTTACTTTGCCCGTCCGGACTCCATCATCGACGGTGCATCGGTTGAGCTGGCCCGTCAGGAGGCCGGCAAGTATCTGTCCATCGAGCATCCGGTCGGCGCTGACGTGGTTATCGGCGTACCGGATTCCGGTATCCCGGCAGCCATCGGCTACGCGAAGTTCTCCGGCATTCCGTACGGCGTCGGTCTCATCAAGAACCGCTATATCGCCCGCACCTTTATCCAGCCGGGTCAGGACAAGCGCGAGCGCTCCGTGCGTCTCAAGCTGAATGCCCTGCGCACCGCTATTGAGGGCAAGCGCGTCATCATGGTCGATGACTCCATCGTCCGCGGTACGACCTGCGGCCGTCTGGTAAAGCTGCTGCGCGACGCAGGCGCGGCTGAGGTTCACATGAGAATTTCGGCACCTCCGTTCCGTCATCCCTGCTTCTTCGGCACGGATATTCCAGAGCGCAACCAGCTGCTCGCACACAACCGCACGGTTGAGGAAATGCGCGAGATCATCGGCGTGGATTCGCTCGGCTTCCTGTCGCTCGAAGCCTGCCGCAAGATTGCAGTCGGCTGCAAGCTGGGCTTCTGCGATGCATGCTTCTCCGGTGAGTACCCGATTCCAGTACCCGAGCAGGTGGATAAGAACATGTTCGAGACCGAGATTCCGCTCCCCTCTGACAAAGACTAAACCTGAATGGAAAATGATGATTGATAATGAAGGTCACACGCCTTCATTATCAATTTTCCATCTTTAATTATGAAAGTGAGATGTTAAGAATGAGTGTAAGCCGTTCTGAAAGCTACAAGGCTGCCGGCGTTGACGTTACCGCAGGCTATGAAGCGGTCAAGCTGATGAAGCCGATGGTAGAAAGCACCTTTACCAAGGGCGTTATGGGTACGCTCGGCGGCTTCGGCGGCCTGTTCCGTCCGGAGTTCAATGGCATGAAGGATCCGATCCTCGTTTCCGGTACGGATGGCGTCGGCACCAAGCTCAAGCTGGCGTTCCTGATGGACAAGCACGACACCGTTGGCATCGACTGCGTTGCCATGTGCGTAAACGACATCGCCTGCTGCGGTGCACAGCCGCTGTTCTTCCTCGACTATGTTGCAGTCGGCAAGAACCACCCGGAGAAGATCGCACAGATGGTTTCCGGTATCGCAGAGGGCTGCCGTCAGGCAGGCTGCGCGCTGATCGGCGGCGAGACCGCTGAAATGCCGGGCTTCTATCCGGAAAACGAGTACGATATGGCAGGCTTCTCTGTCGGCATGGTCGATAAGGAAAAGATGATCGACGGCACCGGCATCAAGGCCGGCGACGCGCTGATCGGTGTTGCCTCCTCCGGCGTACACTCCAACGGCTATTCTCTGGTTCGCAAGACGCTCGGCATCAACGAGAAGTCGGTTCGCCGCTACATCGACGAATTCGGCAAGACCCTTGGCGAAGAGCTGCTGACCCCGACCAAGATCTACGTTAAGGCGATCCAGTCCCTGATGGGCAAGGTTGAGGTCAAGGGCATCAGCCACATCACCGGCGGCGGCTTCTATGAAAACGTACCGCGCATGCTGCCGGCAGGCATCGTTGCCAAGATCGAGAAGGCTGCTATGCCGGTTCCGCCGGTATTCGACCTGATCGCAAAGACCGGCAAGATTCCGGAGCGCGACATGTACAACACCTTCAACATGGGCGCCGGTCTGGTTCTGGCCGTTGCCGCTGAGGACGCTTCCCGCGCGGTTGCAGCAATTTCCGCTGCAGGCGAGCAGGCTTATGTTATCGGCGAGTGCGTAAACGGCGCCGAAAAGGGCGTAGAACTCGTTTAAGTAAATTGAAAATGGAGAATTGAGAATTGGCGCTATCCTTGCGCGGGTTTCGTCCGCGCTGCGTGGTTCAGTGCAAAGCGATGTGTTGAATAATCGCGTTCTGCACGAATCCACAATTCTCCATTTCATTTGTTTTTTGGAGAAAAATAAATGACAAAAATTGCAGTTTTGGTTTCGGGCGGCGGCACGAACCTGCAGGCGCTCATTGACGCACAGCAGGCGGGCAAGATCGAAAACGGACAGATTTCGCTCGTTATTTCGTCCAACCCGAAGGCGTATGCACTCGAGCGTGCCGCAAAAGCGGCTATTCCCTCCGAGGTGCTGCGCCGCAGGGACTTTTCCGACGCGGAAGAGTACGGCAAGGCGCTTACCGCTCTGCTGGAGAACGCAGACATCGGTCTGATCGTGCTCGCAGGCTTCATGACCGTCCTGCCGGACAGCTTCTGCCGCCATTTTGAAAACCGCATTATCAACGTACATCCCTCGCTCATCCCCTCCTTCTGCGGAGAGGGCTTCTACGGTCTGCGCGTGCATGAAGCCGCGCTGGCAAAAGGGGTAAAGGTTACCGGTGCGACCGTACATTTTGTATCCGAAGTGGTAGACGGCGGCGCAATTATCGCGCAGAAGGCCGTTGAAGTGGAAGATGGCGACACACCGGAGACCTTGCAGAAGCGCGTCATGCAGAACGCGGAGTGGATTCTTCTGCCGCAGGCAGTATCCGACTTCTGCGCAGGCAGACTGCGCGTGGACGGCGCTATCGTCCATAAAAACTGAACAGGAGTGACAGCATTATGAGCAAGAATGTTTTTGACATCAGCCAGGAGCTGATGAGCAACGCATATCCCGGCCGCGGCATTATTCTCGGCCGCACCCCGGATAATAAAAAGAATGTTATCGCCTACTTCATCATGGGCCGCTCGGAGAACAGCCGCAACCGCGTGTTCACCGAAACCGAGGACGGTATCCGCACGGAGGCATTTGACCCGTCCAAGATGGTCGATCCCTCGCTGATCATCTATCATCCGGTGCGCCTGTACAACGGCACCCTGGTCGTTACCAACGGCGACCAGACCGATACCATCGTGGACTATCTCAAGCAGGGCAAGAGCTACTTTGAGGCGCTCCGCACCCGCCAGTTTGAGCCGGACGCCCCCAACTACACCTCCCGCATTTCGGGCGTTGTCAATCCGGACGGCTCCTACAGCCTGTCCATCCTCAAGAACTTCACCTCGGACCGCACCGCCAACAAGCGTTTTTTCTATGAGTACGATAAGCCGGTTGCCGGTCTGGGCCATTTCATCCATACCTATCAGTGCGACGGCGATCCGCTGCCGCCGTTCCGCGGCGAGCCGAAGTGCATCCGCATCGAGCTGCCCATTCACGAGTTCACCAACCTGCTCTGGAACAGCCTGAACGAGCAGAACAAGGTTTCGCTGTTCGTGCGCTACGTCGATCTGGAGACCGGCGAAGTTGAGCAGGAAATCCGCAACAAGAACGCAGAATAACTGCGGCCTGATGAGCAGAAAGGACTATTTATGAAAGAATTAGCCTTAAAGTACGGCTGCAACCCCAACCAGAAGCCGGCCCGCATTTTTATGACCGAGGGCGAGCTTCCGATTGAGGTACTCAACGGCAAGCCGGGTTATATCAACTTCTGTGACGCATTCAACTCTTGGCAGCTCGTCCGTGCGCTGAAAAAGGCGACCGGCCTGCCCGCAGCTGCGTCCTTCAAGCACGTTTCTCCGGCCGGTGCCGCGCTCGGCAAGCCGCTGACCGATGTTGAGCGTCAGATGTACTTTGTTGACACCGACAAGGAGCTGTCCCCGATTGCATGCGCTTACATCCGTGCACGCGGCGCTGACCGTCTGTGCTCCTACGGTGACTGGGCGGCGCTGTCCGATACCTGCGACGCAGACACCGCTTCCTACCTCGCACACGAGGTTTCCGACGGCATCATCGCACCGGACTTCACCGCTGAGGCCCTCGAGATCCTCAAGACCAAGCGCAAGGGCGGCTACAACGTTGTCAAGATCGACCCGAACTACGAGCCAAAGCCGATCGAGCAGCGCGACATTTTCGGCATCCGCTTTGAGCAGGGCTACAACAACTACGAGATTAACGAGAGCCTGCTCACCAACATCGTTACCGAGAACAAGAATCTGCCGGAGAGCGCAAAGCACGACATGATCCTTGCACTCATCACCCTGAAGTACACCCAGTCCAACTCGGTCTGCTACGTCAAGGACGGCATGACCATCGGTGTCGGCGCAGGTCAGCAGAGCCGCATCCACTGCACGCGCCTCGCGGGCAACAAGGCCGACAACTGGTTCGTTCGTCAGCATCCGAAGGTTCTCGGTCTGCAGTTTGTTGACGGCATCCGCCGCCCGGATCGCGACAACGCGATCGACGTTTACACCTCGGACGAGTACGAGGACGTACTGGCTGAAGGCGTATGGCAGAAGACCTTCAAGGTAAAGCCGGAGGTGCTCACCGCTGAGGAAAAGAAGGCGTGGATTGCAAAGAACACCGGCGTAACCGTTGGTTCGGACGCATTCTTCCCGTTCGGCGACAATGTAGAGCGCGCACGCAAGTCCGGCGTGGAGTACATTGTACAGCCGGGCGGCTCCATCCGTGACGACAACGTAATCGAGACCGCGAACAAATACGGCATCACGATGGCGTTCACCGGCATGCGTCTGTTCCATCACTAATGAAACTGCTGAAAGGCTATTATGCCTACTTAGCCGTATCCGGCGGACTGCTGCTCAGTCTGGCCGCGCAGCACAACTGGGCACTGCAGATACTGGCGTTCGCGCTGGTGTCTGCCGGTGCGCTGTCCGTGCAGAATGCGTCCCGCTGGTATATGCGCGCGAGCATTGCCGCGGACGTGACGATGGCGTTCAAGCTCATCCTCGGTCCGGCAGTCATCCCGCCCTGTCTGCTGCGGATTGTGCTGCAGTATGCGGCGCTCGTGCCGCTGCTGCTCACCGGCTGCATGCTGCTGATGGGTGTCAAAGACCAGATGCACAAGATCGAGCACAGCACGCTGCCCGAATGGGTTTTGCTGGTGATCTGGAGCGCGGGCTACATTCTTGTGCTCGTGAGCGCACCCGGCTGGCTGAACGACTATCTGTTTAACACCGTCTGGACGCTGGCCAATACCTGCATCTCCATCGGCACAGTAGCACTGATCGTAGAAATGTTCCGCGCACAGCGCATATACCTACAAACGGAGGAACAATAAATGAAAGTTTTGGTTATCGGCGGCGGCGGCCGTGAGCACGCCATCGTCCATACATTGAAGAAGAGCCCCAAGGTTGACCACATCTGGTGTGCGCCGGGCAACGGCGGCATTGCCGCTGAGGCAGAGTGCGTACCGATTAAGGCAACCGACATCGACGGCATGGTTGCTTTCGCCAAGGAGCACAAGCCGGATCTCGTTATGGTCGCACCGGACGACCCGCTTGCACTCGGCATGGTAGACGCGCTCGAGGCCGCAGGCATCCGTGCCTTCGGTCCGCGCAAGAACGCCGCTATTATTGAGGGCAGCAAGTCCTTTGCCAAGGATCTGATGCAGAAATACAGCATTCCGACCGCTGGCTACGCCGTTTTTGAGAACTCGGCGGATGCCATCGCGTACATCAAGAAGAACGGCGCGCCAATCGTTGTCAAGGCGGACGGCCTTGCGCTCGGCAAGGGTGTTACCGTTGCCATGACCGAGGAAGAAGCCATCGAGGCGGTCAAGGACGCGATCGACGGCGGCGCATTCGGCGGCGCCGGTGCGCGTGTCGTTATCGAGGAGTTCCTCACCGGCCCTGAGGTTTCCGTGCTGGCATTCGTTGACGGCCAACACCTCAAGACCATGCCGTCCGCACAGGATCACAAGCGTGCCTACGACCATGACGAAGGCCCGAACACCGGCGGTATGGGCGCATTCTCGCCGTCCCGCTTCTATACCGACGACATTGCCGCCGAGTGCATGGAGACCATCTTCAAGCCGACTGTCGCGGCCATGGAGAAGGAAGGCCGTCCGTTCAAGGGCGTGCTGTATTTCGGCCTGATGCTGACCCCAAAGGGCCCGCGCGTTATCGAGTACAACGCCCGTTTCGGCGACCCGGAGACGCAGGCTGTCCTGTCCCGACTGGACACCGACCTGTTCGACATCTTCAATGCCGTTATCGACGAAAAGCTCGAGGACATTGACATCAAGTGGGCGGACAATGCCGCCTGCTGCGTCTGCATGGCGTCCGGCGGCTATCCGAAGGCCTACGAAAAGGGCAAGGAGATCACCGGTCTGGACGATGTGACCGACTCGTTCGTATTCCACGCCGGCACCGCCGTCAAGGACGGCAAGCTGGTAACGAACGGCGGCCGCGTGCTCGGCGTAACGGCAGTTGCCCCCACGCTCGACGAAGCGATCCTCAAGGCGTATGCCGATGTCAAGAAGATTCACTTCGATAAGGCGCATTATCGCACCGATATCGGCGTAAAGTAATATTTTACGTTTATTGTAGGGCGGGCTGACCTCAGCCCGCCCTACATTCTGCGTGAATGGAAGAAAGGAAAAAAGAATGAAAATCGAACAGCAAAATCAGATTTTAGGCTGCATGAACGATGTTCTCAACCAGAACGGTTTCCGTGCGGAAATCATGCAGAAGGACGGCGCACCGACCATTCTGCGCTGCGAGGCAATGCGTCAGGGCAAGGTTGCCAAGGACGTTGTGATTGAAGCCTGCTTCATCCCGATGCAGCTGCCCGCAGAGGACATGGGTCTGCTGCAGTTCTTCGTTACTCTGTTTCAGGGTGCCCCGGAAAACAACAAGGTGCAGCTTCGTCATGCGTGCGATTACTGCAACAACTTCTGTGCGCTCGGCTCGTTCGGCTTCTTTGAGGAGGCCGGTCAGATTTACCTCAAGCACAACACACTGGTGGACGGCTCTCTCGAGCTCGAGAAAATCATTCCGTTTGTGGCGGATAACATTTCCGTGCTGATTGCGGCAGTCTCCCGCTTCATCGACGGTCTGGCGCAGATTGCCTATGCAGGCATGACGCTCGACGCTGTTATCGAGCAGGACTTGTTCCCGAAGCTCGGCTAATTGCAAACAAGAAAACACCGCAGAGTAAGGCTTAACCGTTTTAAGGAACTATAAGTCCTGCGGTTAGGGCAGAGAACGGTGTGACCGTTAAGGTCACGCCGTTTTTTTGCGTCCAAGGGTAGATTCTGCAATCATGAGTTCTGTCAGTGCGGGGATTTCCACATGGTCCCTTTCAAGAATCCGCGAAATCTGCTCTGGGCCTTTGCCGTCAATGCAGAGGTCAAAGACGCGCTTGACAATCTGGGCAGCATCCTCATCCAGAATCCACTTGTCCTTGCCGCTGCTCGTTGCCCTATCTGCCGTGTTCGTCCAAAGGGCGAATGGGACACATGACATGAAAGTGCGGATTGAAAATGCCGACGTCCTCCTTGTCGAGAGAATGAACGGCAAAGTCCACTACCATACCCCGGCTCACAAAGTTCTCCAACAAAAATTGCCTTGCCAGAGCGATGTTCTCCTGCATGGAAAACTCGTTCTGCAAGGCAATGTCAAAGCTGTACGCAAGCTGTGCTTTCTTTCCGCATTCGGCTTTCTCCACCGCGTTCCAGAGGGTTTCTCGGTCTGCATACTCCGATGGCGCATGCGATGGCAGCAGGATTTCAGAGCAGAGGACGCACAGTCTGTGTCGATTTACTCCGGCTCATCCTCATCGAGCAGCGTGAGTACATCAATCGGCGCGTCATTCTGCGTCACCTGCACATGCACATGAGTGCCGAGTGCGGATTCTGCAGGAATGCTGTCCGCGCACACGCCGAGCGCCTCACCGGCGGAGACAGCCTGCCCTTCCTGCACGCGTACATCGTCCATGCCGCAGTACGACGAGGTCAGACCGTTAGTATGCGTCAGCGTCACGCAGGTGCCGTACAGGCCATCCTCGGCAATCTGCTGCACAGTGCCGTCGGTCAGTGCGAGCACGGTTTCGCCGGCTTCGGCAGAGAAGTCCGTGCCGGCATGAACACGCCAGTCGCCCATGGTCGGCTGGAACAGCAGCGTGTCACCCGAAAACGGCGTCAGCACGGCTCCGGACACCGGCCGCACATACACAGGGGCGCTGACCGTCACAGCCGGTTCCGGCTCTGCCGCCGCGACCGGCTGTTCCTCGATCACCGGCTCAGGTTCCTGCTCCTGCTGCGGAACGGTGGCCGGTTCGGTCGGTGCTTCGGCGGTCGAGTCGGCCGGTGCGATGATAGGCATTCCGGTGTCCGGCTCGACCGCGTTCTGCCGGTGTGCATTGCCCCAGATCACCCATGCGGATGCGGCAATGATGAGCGCACACAGCGAAAGAATGGTGTAGAATCCGCGGGTAGAGAGCGCCGCGGTGTGTTTGGATTGATATTGCTTCATGTCCCTTTACCTCCGTTGCTGACAGTATGGTCGGCTGCTGCGGAAAATATACGCGCCGCCGAAAATTTGCCGCACAGCGAACACTTCATCGGCAGATGCCGGATAGTCCACAAAATGGGAGACGTCTGCGGATTGTACCCAATCGTCGAATGTGGTATACTAAATAAAAAAAGAGAAACGCAAGGAGGGTAAAGACTATGGAACTGGCTGACTTTTTCGCAATTGACCGGCTGTCGCAGCACGACGAGGAACTGCTGATCGAATCCGCGATGCAGATGCAGCAGATGATGCTGCTGTACGAATCCGGCATCCGTGAGATCAAGACCAAGCTGGATATTCTAAGCGATGAGTCGCGTATTTCGGGCAAGCCAAGCCCGATTGATGCCATCAAAAGCCGCATCAAAAGCCCGCGCAGCATTATCAGCAAGCTCAAGCGGCGCGGATTCCCGATCACGCTGCAGTCCATGATAGACAATCTGAACGATATTGGCGGTATCCGCGTGATCTGTCCGTTTATCGAGGATATTTACACAGTAGCGGACATGCTCATGCGGCAGGATGACTTGACGCTGATCGAGAAGAAGGACTACATTGCCAATCCCAAGCCGAACGGCTACCGCAGCCTGCATCTGATCCTCGAGGTGCCGATTTTCCTCGCGGAACGCACGCAGCCGGTACGCATCGAGCTGCAGATTCGCACGATGGCGATGGATTTCTGGGCCAGCCTGGAGCACCAGCTGCGCTATAAATCCGATGTGGAGATTCCGGAGCATGTATCCGATGATTTGAAGAAGTGTGCGGATGTTATTGCGGAGACCGATCAGGAGATGCAGCGCATCGCAAAAGAACTGAAAGTGCTGTAAAAGGAGAAATTATGCAATACATACCCATTATAACCCTGGTCCTGGTTGTTATTCTGCTGGGACTGGTCATCGTTCTGCTGACCCGCAAGCCGGAAAAGCCGGAGCTTCCGCAGCAGATCGACCCAACCGCATCCATTACTGCGCTCGGCACGCTCGTGACGCAAAACCTGCGCGAAGGCCGGGAAGCGCAGAGCAATCAGCTTTCCGCGATGGACAAGAGCCTTGGAGACAAGATGAGCGGTCTGACCGATCAGCTCGGCAGGTTTGAGACGCGTCTGCAGGGTTTCACGGCGGAAACAACGCAGAATCTGACTAATATCCGCGAAACCGTGGACAAAAACCTGCACACCTTCACGGGTGAGACAAAACAGAATCTGGAAACTATCCGCAGCACGATGGACAAGAATCTGCACACGTTCACCGGCGAAACCAAACAGGATTTGGAAACTATCCGCGAAACGGTAGATAAAAATCTGCACACCTTCACGGGTGAGACTAAGCAGGATTTGGAGAACATCCGCGTTACAGTGGATAAAAACCTGCGTGCCATGCAGGAGGACAACAACAAAAAGCTGGACGATATGCGTCAAATTGTAGACGAAAAGCTGCAGAAAACGCTGTCTGAGCGCATGAATGAGTCATTCAAGCTGGTCAACGAGCGTTTGGAGCAGGTTTACAAGGGCCTCGGTGAGATGCAGACGCTGGCACAGGGTGTCGGTGATTTGAAGAAGGTGCTCACCAATGTCAAGACCCGCGGCATTGTGGGCGAGATTCAGCTGGGCGCGATCCTCGAGGACATTCTCGCGCCCGAGCAGTACGAGACCAACGTGGCGACCGTGCCGAACAGCCGCAATGTGGTCGAGTATGCGGTCAAGCTGCCCGTTGAGGACGGCAGCTTTGTCTGGCTGCCGATCGACTCCAAGTTCCCGGGAGACACCTACGGGGCGCTCCGTGATGCGTACGAGGAAGGCTCGCGCGAGCAGATTGACGCATGCGTCAAGCAGCTGATCGCCACCCTCAAATCCGAGGCGAAGGACATTCACGATAAGTACCTTGCGCCGCCGCATACGACCGAGTTCGGCATCATGTTCCTGCCCTTCGAGGGACTGTACGCCGAAGCTGTCAGCCGCGGCATGGTGGAGATTCTGCAGCGGGACTACCATGTCAATCTGGCAGGTCCGAGCACAATGGCGGCGCTGCTGAACAGCCTGCAGATGTCGTTCCGCACGATTGCGATTCAGAAGCGCTCGGGTGAGGTCTGGAGCGTTCTGGGTGCGGTCAAGACCGAGTTTGACAAGTTTGAAGCCTGCCTGACGCAGACGCAGAACCGACTCGATCAGGCGAGCCGCGAGCTGGATAAGCTGGTCGGTACGCGCACGCGCGCTATCCGCCGCAAGCTGAAGGGCGTTACCGAACTCAGCGAGAGCGAAACGCAGAAGGTTCTGGATATCGGCACCGATTCGGAAGAAGAGTGAAGCGCTGAGCAGAAAGAAATTCTCAACCGCTTTCTCGGCAAAAGAAAACACCGCAGAGCAAGGCTTAATAGTGATAAGGTACTATTTAGCTTTGCGAGGGGCAATATACAGATACTGCCGCCGTATCGGCGTATGAGCCGAATATCTGACTTTAACCCCAAAAGGAACCCTGCCTGTTCCAACAACAGACAGGGTTTTCTCACTGTTACAGCACCTTTTTTTGCCGCCCGGAAGCTTTGACAGATTGAGCGTAGTCGCGGCCGAGCACGGCGCTGCACAGCTCTACCACGGCTGCGACCGGTGCATAGCAGAATACATCGTCGAAGCCGGTGCCGCCGGTCATTTCGCGCAGCTCTGCCGCCGAATTTTCCATCTTGCCGGTGTTGACAAAGTGCAGGTCGATGCCGTCCTTCTCCTTAACCTCTGCGGGCGGGAACAGCGCCTCGGCGTGTGCCAGACAGTCCTCGTTCACATCGGTCACAACGACCATGGACGGACGTCACGGTGCAGCGCATACGTCAGCGCACTCAGGCCCATCGGACCGGCACCTGCCATGATGACCAGCTTGCCGCCCTTTTTAATACCCATTTCGCGGTGATAAACACCTATCTTGGTGTGATAAGCGGCGTTAAACGCACCGACCGAGCAACTCATCGTCTCCGCAAGAGACACCTCGTAGTAAGCGCGGGCTGCAGCGTGAACTTCATGCCCGGCTTGAATTTATCCTGATGCTTCGCGCCAACCTTGACGATATCGCCCGCAAACTCGTGCCCCATGACGGCCGGATGCTCAGCTACATCGGGATGCACGCGCTTGTGCTCGGTGCCGAGGATGGCACACTTGTAGGTGGACATACAGATGCTATCAGATACGACCTTGACCAGAATCTCATCATCGCGGATTTCCGGCAGTTCAAAGGTATCCAGACGCAGGATCATTCGCAGCATGCAGACGTACAGCTCTTGTTTTCATAATAAAACTCTCCTTCACCATATCTTAAAACACGATAGATTTCAGCAATTACAACTTGGAAAAGCGTACTTTCGGAAGCAGCGCCTCGATAACCGAGCGCTCGGCGGCCTGTGTGCCGCTGCACATGACATTCGCGGCTCCGGTTGCAGTCGAGAGACGGACCGCGTTCTCCTCGCTCATATCCTGCGACTCGGCATAGGCCAGCGCGGCCACCACGCTGTCACCCGCACCGACCGTACTGCCGACCGGAACCTTGAGTCCCTCAGCGTAAATCGTGCTGCCCTTGCGCAGATACAGCGCACCGCGGCCGCCCAGCGAGATAACCACCCGTTCGATACCGCTCTCCAGCAGCTTTTGACCTTCTGCGGTCAGTTCTTCGATGGTTTCCAGTTTTCTGCCCGCCAGACGCGACAGTTCATCATCATTCGGCTTGATGAGGTACGGCGCGGCCTTTAAGCCTTCCGCCAGTAAAGCGCCGTCCGCATCGAGGAACACCCGCGCACCTGCGTTTTTGCATGCGCTCGTCCACACGCGATAGGTTTCCTGCGGTGCGCCCTTCGGCAAGCTGCCCGCCAGCACCACAATGTCGCCTGCGTGCACCTCAGCCAGAAGGTCGTTCAGCAGCGCATCTAAATCTGCGTTCGTAACGGTCAGACCCGGCTCGTTGATGTCGGTATTCGTGTGGCCGACCCGGTCGATGATTTTGATATTCGTGCGGGTCTGCCCCTCAACGAACCGGAACTGCGTGGTGAAATTCTCGTTTTCGAGCAGCTTTTCAAGCGTTCTGCCGCTCTCACCGCCCAGAATGCCGACGGCGCGGCTCTCGCCGCCCAGCTTGGCAATCACTTTGCTCACGTTAATGCCCTTGCCGCCGGGATCCGTGCGCATTTCCGTGATGCGGTTGACCGTGTCAAGCGCAATACCCGGAATTTCTACCGTTTTATCCAATGCAGGGTTGAGTGTTACCGTATAAATCATGGAATGACTCCCTCCAGATATTTGAAACTATTGAAACAAAAGCTATAATCAAAATAACAACAGTCCATATAAGCGTCAATCTGTTATTTCAACAAATAATCCCTTTCGTTTTTGTAAGGAATTACAAGAGCACATTCTCCCTGTAAATTCTGTTCTGCGTGCAAAAGGAACGGCAATGCAGAATATTTTCCGCATTACCGCTCCCTTTTATGCTTAATCTCTGTGTTCTGAGAACAGACGATCCAGCTTTTCTTCCAACAACTGCACGGCTGCGTCGCGCTGACCGGTCCGCAGGCGCTCGATCACCTCAGGCTCCTCGATCAGCTGTGCGCTCACCATGCGCATGACCTCCACTGGAATCGGATCACCGGTATCCGGCGCAAGCAGCACGAGTGCCCCCATAATCATCTTTCCGGCCTCGTAGACCGGCGGCTGTGCCTGTAAATAGCCGAATCGGCAGTCCGATACCGCCTTTGTCCTGCAATGCAGCAGTAGCGCGAACAGCGGCTTGATATAGGTATCGCCCATGGCTTCCCGCCGGCGCAGCTGCTGCGCTCGAGAAGATGTTCGCTGAGATCAAGTAACTGAATTTCGACACAATCAAACCTGAAAAAACAGGAGAGGTTATCCCTCTCCTGTTTTTTCAGGTTCCGAACGCAAAGGGTCTCCCGCCATTCGGCGGGAGACCCTTTCTCATTTTACCGGCTTATTTACCGGTCTTTTCACACAGCTTCTGCATGATAACAGCTACCTGTGCACGGGTGGCCGTGCCCTGCGGGTCAAAACGGTTGCCCGATTTGCCGCTCAGCAGACCAGCCTTCTGCATTCTGGTTACAGCGTCCTTCGCGTAAGCGCGGATGCTTGCGCTGTCGGCAAATGCGGCTGCACTGCCGTTCTCCTCTACCTTGGTGCCGGTGGCGGTCAGGTAATTGTCCATGATAACCGCAGCCTGCTCACGGGTGATGAGCGCATTCGGATTGAAATGCGAAGCGTCCACGCCGGAAACGATCTTGTTGGCTGCTGCCCAGTTGACGTATGCGTTGTAGTACATTTTGCTGTCTACGTCGGCAAACTGGCTCTGGGTGTTGTACGCGGAGATATCTGCGCCTGCCATACGGCCAAGCACGGTGACAAACATGCCGCGGGTCATACCCTCGTTCGGGGAGAAGGTGGTTGCGGTCGTGCCGTTGAACAGCGCCTTATCGGTCACATATTCGATGGCATCCTTTGCCCAGTGGCCCGCGATGTCGGTAAAGGTGCTTACCGTACCCTCAACGACCTTAACATTCTTGCCCACGGTGCCGTAGTTGTCGTAATCCACAGAGTAATCGTTGAATACATCATCGGATTCGTAGCCTACTGCATCGGTGAAGGTGCCCTCGTTCCAGTCTGCCAGCGTTGCCCAGGTATTGGTATTGCCGGCCTTGACGGTGTACGCGTTGATAACCGGAATATCGGTGGACTTCTCTGCAACAGAGGAGTTCAGTACGGTAGTAACGCGAACATACTTTGCACTGCCCAGTGCGGAAATATCAACCGTGTTCTTGCCGTTCTTCAACTCTGCGGACTGGGAAGCCTTTACGGTCTTGCCGTCGTCCGAGGTCTCAACGGTTGCGGTTGCAGAAGCCGCGCCGGTAATCTCTGCGTTATAGGTAAACTGTGCTGCACTGCCGGTCATTGCGCGCCACTCGGTGGTGTGCGTGCCCTTGGTGACGATATTCTCCGGTGCGTAATCCAGCCATACGACCAGCTTGTCGCTTTCCGGACCCTTTGCAGTCGGATTTGCGTAAATCTGCTTGTTCTCCTCTGCGGTCAGCTTGGTGGTATAGAAGCGGAGCTGACCGATGTCACCTGTCAGCATGGTGTGCGTCTTGCCGCGGCCGCGGCCCGTCAGCAGATGACGGTGGAATGCAAAGCCGGAGTACATGGACTTGCCTTCCCAGTTGCGGATCTCAGAATCAAAATTCGGTGCATCGGTGTGACCGCTTGCCTTGGTATCCTCGTAGCTGTCGCCGCCGGTTGCACGGTCAAAGCCGCCGGTGTACTGTACCCACTTGCCGAGGGTAACGCCGCCGCCCATATTCTCGTCGTCGTTCCAGAAGTACTCGCCGTTATCGTTGTTAAAGCCAATGCCATAGGTAACCATGCCGGTCTTGCGGACTGCCATGCGGAACAGGTAGTTGGTGCCGTAGCTGATGGAAGCGCCCTTCATCAGCAGCGGGTTGTGGTCCCACTCATCGCCCGTTGCCAGACGGTCGATGTTTGCCCAAACCATGCCGGTAACGCCGTTGTCTACCACATAGTTCTTGTTATCCGGAATTTCCACATAATCGTCCACGCCGTCCAGAGACAGACCCCAGCCGCCGTTGTACTTAACGAGCGTCGGATTGCCGCGGATGATGCCGTCGTTGCCCTTGCCGGACTTATCCTTTACGATCGGGGTGCCCTGCATGGAGCCGAGCACGGCAACGGTCTTCTCTGCCGAGTTGCCGACCTTGACGGTATAGCTGCCGCCTGCCGGTGCCTTGTAGGCAAACTCAACCGTGCGGGTCTCGCCTGCCTTAAGCGCAGTCTTCTGCGAGGTAACGGCTGCGCCGTTGATGTACAGCACTGCCTCTGCGGTGCCGTCCTCATTGCCGATGTTCTGCACATCCGCCTTGGCGTAGATGACATCGCTGGTCGGCTCGCTTACTGTGCCGCCGCCGAGCTGCAGGCGCAGGTTGCTGTAGGTGTAGGTTGCCTTGCGGAAGGTAACATTGACAGTCTTGGTGTAGCTGTCCAGCTTGAGGGTATGCGTGCCGAGTGCAGAAAGCGTCAGCGGTGCGCTCAGCGTTGCGGACTCGCCGGGATTCAGACCGACAACACGCTCCTTGCCGCTCTTGCCGAACTCATACAGCCAACGGTCGGTGCCGTTGTCCTTGACACACATGGAGGCGGTCGCCAGACCCTTGCCGACATTGGTCACCTTTGCGGATACCGTAACAGTGCCGTTGGACTGAACGGTGTCCGGGGTGATGGAAATATCGCTGTACGCCAGCTTGGTGCCGTCCTTGGACAGCGTAACCGTCTCAAATACCTTCTCGCCGTCGCTGCTCAGACCCAGGTTCTTATAGGTCAGCAGACCGTCCTTGACGGTTACTTCGAGCATATCGCCCTTGCCGGTTGCAAGCAGGTTGGGATAGTTGTCGTTTAGGCGCTGATCCGGCTTGCCGGTGTCGATCTTGCCGTCGCCGATGCGGGCATCGCCCTGGGTTACATACAGGGTATCCGCGCCGCGCTTCGGATCAGCAGAAGCATAGCGGGAATACAGATGGGTATGGCCGCTGAACATGATATTCACGTTGCCGTTCTCCACGATGGAAGGAACGTACTTGCGGGTCAGGTCATCCTCGAACGGATGGTGCATGGTAACAACGCGGAAGTCAGCCTTCTTGGCATCGTCGGTTGCAAGATCGGCCTTGAGCCAGTCGAGCGACTCGTTTACAACGGCCTTGGTTGCCGCATCTGCCTCGCCGCCGCCCGCAGTGGAGTTCAGCTCGAACAGGGACCACGGGTTGCTGTCCAGCATATCGAAATGCACCGGACCGCAGTCAAACGCTACGTTGCGTCCGGTCTCGTTGGACTTATACTGCTCCTTCTGCACCTTGGTGACATACTCATCAAAGTAGGCACCGTAATCGTGGTTGCCGCTGTTGTAGATAACCGGCACATTGTGCAGGAACGAGCCGACATTCTGGAACCAGTACGGGAACTGATCCTTCTGAGAGCCGGTGCCCTCTACCATATCGCCGGTATGCAGGATAAAGTCCGGATCGAACTGTGCGATCACATCGGAAACCTTGGTTGCCGTTTCAAAGCGATGGCTGTCGCTGACAACCACAAAGCGGATCTCATCCGAATTTTCGGGCAGCGTGCGGAAGTGACCTTCCACAGTCTGTCCGTCCTCGGTCTCAACCTTGTAGGTATAGGTCGTACCCGGAGTCAGATCGGTCAGGCGGGCACGATACATGTGCATGCTCTCACCCTTAAACTTTTCGCCCTCCTCTACCGGAACCTCGAGCGTTTTCTTGTCCGCATCGCTCGTACCGTAGGTAATGGTGGACTTCATCGGTTTATCCAGTTCCCAAACGACAACCATGCCGTTTGTTTTCGGGGTCATCAGGTACGGACCCGTCAGGAAGGAGCCGGTATCCGTCCTTCCGATTGCGAAAGCAGTGCTCGGCACCAGTGTTGCCAGCATCACGGCCGACAGCACACCGCTGAGCAGCCGCCGCATACGCGAAGATTTTTTAGCCATTTTCTTTTCTCCTTTCTCTTCACGGTACGGCTGCCGCCATACCGCCGCGTCTATGTTAAACCTTTTAAGCCAAGGTTCGCGCGCTGTAAATATGCGTGTCGAAGTACGAAATCAGCCGCGTGCGGTTCTCGCCTGCCCACTCCAGATCGTAGGTGATGAGCTTGACCTCGTCCAGCGGCGGCAGTCCGTCCGCTGCGCGGGCGGTGCTGTTTGCCGGAAGGCGGCAGCTTTTCGCTTCGATATAGCATTCCTCTCCGCGGGAAGAGGTCAGCCAGTCGATAAAGGTGCGGGCGTTTTCGCGCTCCTGCTCCGGTGCACCACGCACAAGCGCGCACGCGCCGATCTCATAGCCGGTGCCGTCTGCCGGACTGCGCACCTCAATGGGATAGCCATCCAGCGCCGCGCGGAAGGCGTCATGCGAGAACACGATACCGACGGCGTATTCGCCGTTTTTTACCCGCTCTGCCGGCTCCACACCCGAACGGGTGTACAAACCGACGTTTTGGTCTAATTTTTGAAGATACTCCCATGCCTTGTCCTCGCCGCGCATCTGCACAAGCGTTGCCAGCGTGGTATACGAGGTACCCGAGCTTTTCGGAGTTGCCATCACAATCTGCCCTGCCAGTGCAGGCGACAGCAAATCGTCCCAGCAGGTCGGCATCGGCGTTCCCGTCCGTGCAAACCAGTCGGTGTTGCAGGCGAAGCACAGCGTACCGATGTAGATCGGATTCCACACGCCCTGCTCATCCTGATAGGCTTCGGGCACATCGGTCAGCTCGGGACTTTGATACGCCTCCAGCAGACCGGCCTCTCGCAGCTGAATATAGTTATCCGCCGAGCCGCCCAGCAGCACAGAAGCCTGCGGGTTGTCCCGCTCCTGCTCGAGCCGCGCGGTCATTTCTCCGGCAGGAAGATGAATACAGTCCACGGTGATGCCGGTATCCTTGCGGAAGGCACTGCAGTACAGCAGCGTTTCCGACTCCGGCAGCGGACTGTAAACGGTAAGATGGTCATATTTCGGTGTTTCTGTCCCCTCCTCCATCGCATGATCGTTCTCCTGCGGTGAGGGATCGTTCTGCTGCTGACCCGTACAGCCGCAGAGCAGTCCGGTCAGCAGCAGAACAACAGGAAGAAAACATATTTTTTTCATAGCTTCCACCTCGATACAAAAGGCGGAGCAGTTTTTCTCTGCCCCTATACTATAACAGTTTAAGCGGCTTCGCTCTACCGTCCATCATCCGATAAAATTTTACCATTCAAGAAGGCCGTTCCTGAACGGTGAATTTCTTACGATATTATTTTAGGCAGTACCGCATAATTAAGCAAGAGCGATTTGCGAGTAAATTTTACGGACTGACGAGGCGTGGTTTTGCGGTAATACTTGATGTATTACCGCAAAATCACAACAAAGTCAGGGCACAAAATTTCCGCAAAGCGCCGCAGCTTTAATTGTGCGGTATTGCCTCATCTCTCTTCCGACCGGCTGCGGTACTCGCGTGGCGAAACGCCGACGTGCTTTTTGAACAGATAGCTGAAATAGTGCGAATCCTGATAACCGACGTCGAACGCAATATCGCTCATGCGGCTGTTGCCCTCGGTCAGCAGATGCTTTGCCGCCTCGATGCGGACAGCGGTCAGATATTCGACAAAGGTCTGACCGGTCTCCTGCGAAAACACGGTGGAAAAATGGTTCGGACTAAAGCCGACCTCTGCCGCCACCATGTGCAGTGAAATACCGCTGTCCGCATAATTTTCGCGGATAAACTCCTTTGCACGGCTGATTTCCGCGCTGTATCGCACATTCTGATGGCGATAACACAGACGAGTCATGCGGCCGAGCACCTCGGCGGCACAGGCCTTTGTGCCCTCGAGCGTCGCCACCTGACCGAGCACCGCCTGCGGATCCTCCGGAGGCGGAATACTGCCTGCCTGCACCTCATCAGCCAGCTGAGAGGCTGTGACGAGCAGATTCATCAGCAGATAATACCGGTACAGCACGCTCTGTACGTCCTGCGCCGCAGAGTCGCCGAAGTAGCCCTCGACAATGCGCGGCACATCCTCGGGAGCGGCATGCCGCAGCTTGTCCGCCAGCGAGCCGCCCGCCGAGAAATCGAACTCGTGCTGCACACCGGCAAAGTCCGTGCTGCCGAATACGCCGTCCTCCGCACATGCGGAGGCCTGCAGCAGTGTATCCTTCGCTGTGCAGTAGCTTTCCGGCAGGGCGCTGACACGTGAAACCGGTGCGCCGATCGCGCACAGCGCGTTCCAGCCCAGCACCTGACAAAGCTCGTGCCGCAGGTTCTGACAGAACTCGTAGGCGGTTTCGCGCACAGCTTCCTCGGTCTCCCCACGCAGCAAGAGCACCAGCCGGCGGCTGCCGCGGAAAAAGGCGCAGACCTCGCTTTCCTCACCGCACAGACGCTCAGTCAGCGCGCGCACCTGCTCCTGCACGGCATTTTCCGGCAGGCGCACGATGCACACAAGATACTGCTTCGCTGTCAGCAGCAGCCCCCAGCGTTCTCCCTGTACAGCCGCCTCCGCAGTCGGCACGCTGCCCGAGAGCAGGTCGTTGAGAAAATGCTCACGCAGTACGTCCTCCTCGCGCTCACTGCGGCTGTTTACGCCTGCCGAGCGAAGCTGCTGCTGCTCCTGCTCAATCTGCTCGGCAACCTGTCCAAGCGTTTCGAGCAGCTGCGCCGAGCTGACCGGCTTGAGCAGATACGCATCCGCGTGCAGCGAAACCGCCTTCTGTGCATACTCAAATTCATCGTGTCCGCTGAGGAACACAATACGCAACCATGGCATGGTGCGCCGTACAACCTTTGCCAGCTCCAGACCATCCATAAACGGCATGCGGATGTCCGTAATGAGCACATCCGGCTTCATTTCCATCAGCATAGGCAGTGCCATTTCGCCGTCCGGCGCTTCACCTGCAAATAGAAAGCGTCCCTGCTCCTTTTCAATGCAGTTGCGGATGCCGTCCCGGATGATCTCCTCATCATCCGCAATGAATATACGCATCATAGCGTTTTCCCCTCCTGTTCGTCCGGTACGGTGAAGCTAATGCGTGTGCCGTTCCGGTATTCACTCTCAATCGTCAGTCCGCAGCCGTAATACAGCCGCAGGCGCTGTTCTACATTGCGCAGACCGTAGCCGCCCTTGCCGTCCGGGTCAAGCGGTGCGCCATTCTGCAGCGAGGTCCGTACCTCGGCAAGACGCTCAGGTGTCATGCCCATGCCGTTGTCCTCCACGGCGAAGTACATGCCTCCTGCCTGCCTGCGACCGGTCACGGTAATCTGTCCTCTGCCGCGCCTGCGCTTAATGCCGTGATAAATCGCGTTTTCAACCAGCGGCTGCAGCACGATTTTCAGCATATACCGCTCGTGCAGCGCGGGATCAATATCAATCGTATACCGCATGATGCTGCCGTACCGCACCGACTGAATCTGCAGATAGTTTGCAACGTGCTGTTCCTCGCGCTCGACCGTGATGTAATCCGCGCCGCGGCTGAGCGAGATGCGCAGAAAGCCGGTGAACGCCATCGTCATCTCGACAACCTCGCTGTTGCGGCCCTCTTCAGCCAGCCAGACGATGGTTTCCAGCGTATTGTACATGAAATGCGGCGTAATCTGCGCCTGCAGCGCCCGCAGTTCGGCTTTTTTAATGGTCTTTTCCTGCTCGACCCGCTCATGAATGAGCGCCCCCAGCTGCTCCGCCATTGTATTGAGATCGCGTGTCAGCAGATGCAGCTCGTCGATCTCGGTCGGCGGGACGCGCTCGGTCAGCTCACCGGCGGCAATGCGGTTGGCAAACTGCTCCAGCTGCCGCAAAGACGCGCCGATCGCACCTTCCAGATTGTCAGATGCCCGAATAGTCAGCCAGATCATCACGCCGACCAGCACAATGAGTGCAAGCGCTGCCGCACCCAGTCCGTGCTGAATGCGGGCGTTGAAACGACCCATGCGGGCGATCTCATTCTCGATATAGCGGTCAAGCATGCTGCCCGCCAGATGGCCGACGCTGTGAATCTCGCGGTACAGCGATTCGTTGCGGCTGACCGCGGCACCGGCGTCCATCTGCGTTTCCAGCTGATCAACGTAGCTGTCGATCGTGCGGATGGCACGCAGTGCCGCGTTGAGATACTGTGCCTCGTCCTCTCCGGCACTGTCCAGCATGTCGTTCAGCTCGTGCAGAGAGCTGTCAATCAGCATCCGCTGCCGTCCATCCTCGAAGGAAATACGGCCGGAAACCACGTTCCACACCTCATCCGGCAGATCCTGCACCAGCACAGTGCGGACCTCGGAGGCACGGGTCGTCAATGCAATATCCGCGCCATAGCGCTGTGTCAGAACAACCAGCAGACCGGCCAGCACGCACACCGGAAGGATCATGCAGACCACGCTGCGCAGCAGCGACTGCCGCAGCAAGCCGTGCAGGCTGTGATGGGATTTACGCATCGGCTGTTCCCTCCTCCGTCAGCACGGCGGTGTCCGCCAGAGCGATATAGGGCTTCCACGGTGCCTTCGCAATCTGCTGGGCTGCGTCTGCGGTCAGTTCAGCCAGCTGCGTATCATCCAGTGCGCCGATTACGGCAACCTCCCCTTTTTTCTGCAGCGCGCGCAGCTCTGCACCGCCGCCAAACGCACAAATCAGCACATCCTTGCCCGGTTTACGGCCGTGGCTGTGCAGATAATCCACTGCACCGAGCGCCATGGCGTCATTCTGGGCGAAAATATAGCCGATTTCGTCCAGATGGTCCTCCATCTCCTCCAGTATTTCGCAGCCACGCGAGCGCATGCCGTCGCCGCACAAGCTGTAGGTTACGGTCAATCCTTGTTCCTCCAGAGCCTCGCGGCAGCCGCGTGCAATCTCTCTTGCGTCCGAAGCATTTACCGTGCCGTAAAGCTCCAGTACACCGTCCCGCGGCATGCGCTGCTGCAGAAGCGCATCCGCCGCCTGCTCCGCGAGCGACGCATAATCAAATCCAATATGCTGCAGCGGCACATCATCCACGCCGCGTATCGCGCGGTCTATCGACAGCAGCGGCACGGAGGCGGATTTTGCTTCGCGCAGCACGTTGTCCCAGCCGCTTTCCACCAGCGGCGTAAATGCGATTGCGTCCACCTGATACACGATCAGCGCACGCACGGCTTCAATCTGTGCCTCCTGCGTGCGCTCGACCGGCATTTCCAGCACTTTGAAGCCATGTTCCTCCGCCGCATGTACAAGCGCTTCGGACTGCGCTTCGCGTCGGTCATCCTCTGCCGCCGTGGTGACAATGCCGAGCACCGGCACATGGGCATTCTCTTTTTCCGGCTGTGCCAATCCCTGCAGCAACCGCAGCATCACAACTGTGCAGAGCAGCAGCAATGCCGCCCCTTTCCATCGTTTCATGGTTTTCTCTCCGTTTCTTGTTCTCTCCTGAATGATTTAATCATATCACACTTTGGAGAAATGAGCCAAATGTATTTAACCATAGTATAAAAACTATCCAAATAAGCGCCCATGATATTGTGCATATTTCCTCACTTAGACAGAGAAATATCTTCCGGCGCAGTCGGATCTACTTGCATTGGCTGTTGATATGCGGTATAATATGATTACACAAGGAAAGACAAAAGGAGCGCAGATTGCAAACATCTGCGCTCCTTTTGCACCTGTATTACCGTTCTTCTTTTTCTGTCGGAATCTCCGTCTGCTCGGCTTCACGTGCCTTCCTGCGCCGACGGCGCAGGACCGCAACAGTGCCGCCTCCGGCAGCAGCCAGCAGGATCACCGGCCAGAACATCACCGCACCGACGATGAGCGCTCGAACCGCGTCAACCAGACCGCGTGTTCCGGTCTTAGCCGCCTGCGTGAGCTGTGCGCCGAAGCCGCTGCCTTCTGGCGTTGCGGTCAGCGTCTGCACCTCTTCCAGATCCACATAGAAGGTCGAAAATCCGACCAGATCATCGTAATGGCGCTTAGAGCCGGTCAGCGAGTCGATCTCGTATTCACAGTCGGCCAGCGCGTTCTCGAGCGAGATGATATCCTCCATCTTATCCGCCTGATCGAGCAGCGCCAGCAGCCGCTCGTGCTTGGTGGTCAGCGTTGCCAGACGGGTTTCGATATCGGTATACTGCTCGGTCACGTCCTCGCTCGAACGCGAGCTGTACACCACATGCACGCTGCTGCCGAGCTGCTCGTAAAACGCCTCAAACTTCTCCTGCGGAATGCGCAGGACATAGCTTGCATGCCGGCTGCCCGCATCGCCAGAAAGACTGCTCGATTCAAGATAGCCGCCTGCATCCGCTGCCATTTTCTCAATATCTGCAGAGGCTTTGTCGAAATCCTGCGTTTCGAGCGTCAGATTAGCGTTCAAAATCAGCTTGGCATTCTTTCTCACCGCAGAAAAGTCCGCACCGCTCTCAGCGGTATCTGCCGACGCTTCCTCGGTCCAGCCGTTCATGTCACCCGGCATACTGCCGCTGTCACCGGCTGCCGCCGATGCCGAATTGCCGACGCTTGCTCCGCAGGCGGAAAGCAGCAGCAAAAGTGCAAGGAACAGGGGGAACAATCGTTTTTTCATAACAGACACCTCGTTTCTTGAGCGGTGCGGCGCACGGCCGCTGTATTTTCTCTTGTTACTTGATTAGACGAGATGCCGTGCGATTTGGTTCCCTCTGTTCTGTATATCAATCAAACAATTTTTAATACCGCATTCTATTGAAATCGCGGTCGATTTTGCGTCTTTCTCTTGCAACCCTGTCGTTCTTCACCTATAATAGAATATAATAACCGAATAAATATTCAGCAAACCAGGCGAACGCCTGCGGCGCAAAGCTAAGAAGCCGCTTTCGCAATGACTGCGAAACCGACTTCACAGGGCCTGTAAAATGGCAGCCAGCTGCCTCGTTTGAGATGCACAGATGCATTACCGATGCAGCAGTGCATCTTTTTTCTTTTACAGAGAAATGCCGGACGCATTCCGGCTTACGGAGGAGTATATGAACAAAATTACAACCAGACTGAAACGGTACGGCTGTCTGCTGCTGTGCCTCTGCCTGCTTATGCCGCTGCTGCAGGACACAGCCGCCGCTGTGCAGGATTCCTCTGTCGTGCGAGTTGCATGGTATCCGGATTCCGCCTACAACATCACCTGCGAAAACGGCGAACGCAGTGGCTATGGCTACGAATATCAGCAGTCCGTCGCCGCATATACCGGCTGGACCTATGATTACATCGAAGCAAACTGGCCGGATTCACTGAACATGCTGCAAAAGGGCGAAATCGACCTGATGGCCGGCGTATCCTACGCCGAGGGCCGTGCCCAGACCATGCTGTTTTCCGATCTGCCGATGGGCGAGGAAAAATATTACCTGTATGCAAATCTCGCCGCTGCCAACATTTCCGTATCCGATTTGACCACCCTGAACGGCAAGCGCATCGGCATGCTGTCCGAAAGTATCGCGACCACGCAGTTCTGCGAATGGGAGACGCGCCACGGTCTGCACACCGAGCATGTGACCATCACCAGCGACGAGGACGCAGCCGCCAAGATCGCCCGCCGCGAAATCGACGGTTTTATCTCGGTCGAGAGTCCCCAGTGGCAGGAATACGGCCTGTCCGCGATCACCTCGTTCGGCAGCTCGGATGTTTACTTCGTGATCAGCAAAAGCCGTCCCGACCTCAAGGAAGCGCTCGATAATACCATGCGCCGTATTGCACACGACAAGCCGTTCTATCAGGATGATCTGTATCAGCGCTATCTGTCTGCCCAGTCGGTCGAGCTCCTCTCAACCGAGGAGCAGGACTGGCTCCGGCAGCATGGCGCCATCCGCATCGGTTTTCTGAATCATGACACCGGCATCAGCACCTTTGATATCCGAACCGGTGATGTTACCGGTGTTCTCACGGATTATGTCGTATATGCGACGAATTGTCTGGGGGATAACGCCTTGCATTTCGACCTGCACGGCTTTGACACGCAGCTTGAGCAGCTGCAGGCACTGCAGAACGGTGAGATCGACCTGATTTTTCACACCAGCCAAAACCCGCGTGCCGCCGAAGAGAACGGTCTTGCACTGTCGAACACCGTCTTGAGCTTCAGTCAGGCGGCGCTTACCACGAAGAACTATTTTAATGAGCTTGAGCCAAACACCGCTGCCATCCCCAAGAACGATTTTTCGCTCAAGCAGTACCTTTCCTATAATTATCCCAAGTGGACGATCCTCGAATACCCTTCAGCGAATGACGCGATCAAAGCCATGCGTACCGGCAGTGCGGACTGCTATGTAATGCGTGCCGGTCAGCTGCCGCGCTATATGAAGGACAAAACGCTGTACCGCGTGTTCCTCACACAGCCGAGCAAGACCTCGTTCGCCGTACGGCAGGGCGATACGGCTTTGCTGTCCATCCTGAACAAAACGCTCAAAACCATGCCTTCTTCCCTGCTGACCGGTGCACTTGCCATGTACGACAGTGCGCCCGAAAAGGTCACCGCTGCGGACTTTGTCAAGGACAATCTGACCACTGCCTCTGCTGTGTTCATCCTGCTCTCTCTGCTGCTGTTCGGTCTGTTCCGCAAGGCCCGGCAGTCCGCCAAACAGGCGCAGGAGCTGAACCTCAAGCTGCAGCAGAGCCAGACAGAGCTGCAGGAGGCGCTCACGCAGGCCAAGGCTGCCAATGCCGCCAAAACAACGTTCCTGAACAACATGTCGCACGATATCCGCACACCCATCAACGGCATCATCGGCATGCTGACTATCATTCGCAAAAATAAGGACGACCACGCGCGCATACGCGATTGTCTGCATAAAATCGAGCTGTCCTCTCAGCTGCTTCTGTCTCTGGTGAACGATGTTCTGGATATGGCTCAGCTGGAAAACGGCACCGTTGTTCTGCGGAGCGAATCCATGAATCTGGATGAAGTCTGCGGCAGCATTACCAATTCGGTGCTGTTTCAGGCGGAAGCCGCCGGTCTTACCGTCATCGGTGAGCATGACGATTTTTCCGGTATTTACGTCCGCAGCAGTGCGCTGCATCTGAAAAAAATCCTGATGAATCTGTTCACCAACTGCGTGAAATACAACAAGCCCGGCGGTTCCATCCATATGCAGATGCACATGCTCGAACGGACGGATGCGAAGATCACCTGTCAATTCATCATCGAGGACACCGGTCTGGGCATGTCCGAGGATTTCATCAAAAACCATCTGTTCAATCCGTTTGAGCAGGCGGACGAGTCCCCCCGCTCAAGCTATATGGGTACCGGACTCGGCATGTCTATCGTGCATCAGCTCATCGAGCAAATGGGCGGCACCATTTCGGTGGAAAGCAAACTCGGTGAAGGCAGCCGGTTTACCGTCGTACTGCCTTTTGAACTCGATTGTGACGCGACCGCAGCAGCAGCTTCGCCGCAGACACCGTCAGATATTTCCGGCGCGCGGCTGATCGTTGCCGAGGATAATGAGCTCAACATGGAGATTGCAATCTTCCTGCTGCACGACAGCGGTGTGCAGACCGTGCCGGTGCAGAACGGCAGGCAGGCGCTTGCAGCCTTCCGGGATTCCGAGCCGGGCAGCTTTGATGCCATTCTCATGGACGTGATGATGCCCGAGATGGACGGTCTGGAGGCTGCAAAAGCTATCCGGGCACTCGACCGGCCGGACGCGAAAACCATTCCGATTATCGCCATGACAGCCAACGTCTTCAAGGAGGACCGCGAGAAGTGTCTCGCCGCAGGCATGAACGCGCATCTGTCTAAGCCGCTTGATGCCGAGACGATGAAACGAACCATCTCTGAGCAGCTGAAAAAGCTGAATTAAATACAAAAAGCGGAAGAAACCAAGGTTTCTTCCGCTTTTACTCTGCAAATCTTACTCTATTTCCTCATCGTGCTCCATCGCTCCGACAAGCGGCGCTACCATCTGCTTCTTGCGGCTGACGACGCCGGGCAGGACGACCGAATGCTCGCCGCAGTCGGTCTTGAAGGCCGCACGAACCAGCTGCTGCGCGCCCTTGCCGACGTAGAGCAGCTCTGTCTTTTCCTCGATAATGTTGGTCAGCATAGCGAACAGCATGGACAGACCGCTCGATGCCAGGCAGCTTTCCATGTACTCGAGCATTTTATCACGGATGCCGGACAGCTCGTTCTCACTGACACTCGTCACCTGCGAAATCGCAATCTTCTGATTCTGCACCTGAAAATACTTGAAATCCATGTGGAACAGCTCATCCATCGAGCGATCGAGCAGACGCGAGCTGGAACGGAACATTTCTGTTGCATACTGCTTGATGTCCAGACCGGCGATTTTCGCCAACTCTTCTGCAGCCATGCGGTCAAGCGGCGTACACGTCGGCGAGCGGAACATCAGCGTGTCCGACAGGATTGCCGAGCACAGCAGACCCGCGATTTTCGGCTCGATCTCCACGTTGTGCTCATGGTACATCTGCGTGATGATGGTCGCGGTGCAGCCGAGCGGCTGATTGCGGAAGTAGATCGGTCCGCTGGTTTCCACCGAGTCAATGCGGTGGTGGTCGATGATTTCAACAATATTGGTCGAACGAATGCCTTCGGCGGCCTGATCGCGCTCGTTGTGATCAACCAGAATGACCGACGGACGCTCCAGATCCAACAGGTTGCGCTGTGAGAACATACCGACATATCGTCCCTGTTCATCCATCAACGGGTAATAGCGGATACGCTTCTTGGAAACCGTGCGCTTTACATCCTCAACCGTTTCCTCCGGCTCGAAGGTGATAAGTCTCTTTTTCCGCATCACATGCCGCACCGGAACCGCCTGACCGATAACCTTGACACAGGTATAGGTATCATACGGGGTGGCGATGATGGAAACGCCGTTTTCCGAGGCCAGCTTTCGGATGGTGCGCGAAACCTTGGAGCCGAGACCGATGACCATGCAGCCCGCGCTCATCTCAATGGCGCACAGCTGGCTTTCGTAACGGTTGCCGAGAATGACCATATCATTTTTGCCGATGTAGTCCTCGAGCACGTCCGGATTAGCCGCCGCAACGACCACACTGCCCTGCTCAAACCGCTGGTCAATGTCGCCAACCTCGAGCGTGCCGTCAAGCACATCGACCAGATTGCGATAGCTGGTCTTGGCCTCCGCCAGCGCATTGGCGTCCTGATCCTCGATGTAGAAGCGCGCGATGTCGCCCAGCGTCAGCAGACCCTTCAGATGGCGATCCTCATCGACAACGGCCAGCGTCTGAATGTCATTTTCGTTCATGTAATCCCATGCACGGCGCAGCGACAGCTCCTCGCTGATGCCCGACACCTCGCGGTACTGCACATCGCTCAGGCGCGGCTCAAACGACTTGATGTAGCGCGGCGGCTCCACGCCGAAGCGCTCGAGCACAAATTTGGTCTCCGCATTAACGTGACCCGCGCGGCAGGCTATGTATTCTCCGCCGGTCAGTCTGCGCTTGAGGTGCGCATAGCAGATTGCAGAGCAAATGGAATCCGTATCCGGATTGCGATGTCCGATAACAAAAACTGGGTTCATGCACTGATGCTCCTTTATGTGATAAGGGATGGCTCCCCTTCGGAATCCGTTTGATGGAATGAAACCTTGTGGTTTGATTGTATCATTTAACCGGGGAAATAGCAAGGTACGGAAGAGGAATCCAACCCCAAACCATCTGCAACCGCATTGCGTATGCGATGGAGCTGACCGTACGGATTCCGCCGCTGCACCGAAAATCCTGCCGAAGTCCGCTTCTCCGTCTGCTCGCCTACCTTTTGAAAAACCGAAAATCGCAGCAGTCACCGCCGCAGCCCAGCGTTTTTGTGCGCGAAAAGCCGAGCTTGCGCAGTCCGCCGTAGGTCACGTCATCCACGTCGCAAAACAGCGGACACAGCTCCGGACAGCCGTTTTCCTGGCACGCCGTGTGCCAGAGACACTTGGTAATCGACGCGGAAAAGTGCGTTTTGTCGTGTTCCTGTGTACTCTCCCACAAGTCGGAGGTGCGCATGACTTTGAGAAAACAATAGCTGTAAATCCGATAAAATCCCGGCACAAGCTCCATTTTCGCCGTGAAAGCGTGCTTTTCTGCCGCCACCCAGTCCATCATGTACGTCCGCATATGCGCAAAGGTTTCCTCTGCAGGCAGCTCTGCCTGCAGCACCTTGTACAGCGCAATGCGCGGCAGAATGGTCTGCACCAGTGCTTTCATCTGGCTTTTGGACCTGCTTGCTGCGATTTTGATTAACATATCCAACGTTTTTTCCTGCCGTGAAAACAGCAAGCCGCCCCTGCTCCCGCCGAAGGTCTGTACCAGAAACTCCTTAATTTGCTTTTGCTGTTTGCTTTGCATAATTTCTTCATCTCTTTGCTTTTGCGGGATTCCAGTGTCAATCGTCAGTTAGTTCATCCTAACTATATCACACCGGCTTTCAATATGCCACCTTAATATACGAAAACCCTGCCGTTAATCGACACGGGATTGCTTTTCGCCAGTCTCGTTTGCTTTGTTATTCCGCGCAGAAATACGCAGTCTGCAGTTTCCCAGGGGGCTTATACCGTACCACTCTCGTTCCGCGAGCATGGCAGAAATGGAAAACTACCTGCAAAAAATTGAAGGAAATAGAAAGAAAGGAGCGTCTGGCAAGTACAGCAGACGTGACAAGGAGAACCTGCAGATTGCAGAGAAGGTGGAACAGCTACCTATGCAGCATCCGGACAAAGGCTATCGCCGTATCCGAGATGACATCGTTGGTATCCTGCTCAGTGAGCCGGCACTCGACGGCAAGGCGTCTGCTCTACCCACCGAAGCGTTTCAGTGAGATCGGTTTGGGTAATCTTCCAAAATCATTCGTACACCAAGACAATCCCATTCCTGTATCGTCAGCCTTTTGTCTCCCCGTGCGCGATACTATCCTCAAATTTCATCCATATTGTTAAAACTGCGAAAAATGCCTTGCATATTCCACACAAAAAGTGCTATAATCATTGCGAAAAAATAAAAAGGAGGCAAGCCCTATGGACAGTTGTGACAGACGAAATGTACATATGACGATGGATACAGACTATACTGCTGTTTCGAGTGTCCGTAAGCATCCTCTTTTGAAATAAGCGCTGAGCCTTGCTCCATCGTGATGAACAAGTCCACAACTGATGTTTGTGTCACTGTATCTGTTACGGTGGATTTTTTGTGCCCTTTTCCGGGCACAGAAGGAGGCTGATTATGAAAAAAGCAACATGGAAAAAAACATCTTTTGCCGAAAAAATCGTTGAGATCATCCGCACCTCCCCTTCGATCAATGAGATGCGGGAACAGCTGCAGGATTATCACGACAACGATATCGCACAAAGTCTGCAATTCCTAAACCGCGCGGAACGCAATCTGCTGTACAGCGCACTTGATGCGGAATGGCTGGCGGAGATCATCTCCTATCTGGATGATCCGGCAGAATACATTGATGAAATCGGCATTGATAAGCTGGCCGAAATTCTGAACGAAATGGACGCGGACGACGCGGTCGATCTGTGGGAGAACATCGACGAAAGCGTAAAAGTAAAGCTGCGCCCGATGATCGATGACGAAACCAAGTCAGCCATCCTGCTTATCAATTCCTATGACGACAGCGAAGTCGGCAGCCTGATCACGACCAACTACATCTGCATCAAGCAGAACCTGACTATTCGGCAGGCCATGCACGAGCTGGTAAAGCAGGCCGGTGAAAATGACAACATCGGAACGATTTATGTGGTCGATGATAAAAACCGCTTCTGCGGTGCAATCGATCTGAAGGATCTTATCGTTGCCCGAGAGAATGTTCCGCTGGATTCCATCATCAGCTACGCGTATCCGTATCTGCTCGACCACGAGAAAATCTCAGAGAGCATCGAGAAGATCAAAGATTATGCCGAAGACTCCCTGCCGGTGCTGAATAAGGATAGAAAGATCATCGGTATCATCACCGCACAGGACGTTGTCGAGGCCGTGGATGACGAGCTCGGCGAGGACTATGCAAAGCTCGCCGGTCTGTCCGCCGAGGAGGATCTCAACGAAACCACCAGGGAAAGCATGAAAAAGCGCCTGCCGTGGCTGATCATCCTGCTGTTCCTCGGCATGGGCGTTTCGACCGTTGTCGGTGCATTTGAAGGCGTTGTAGCCGTGCTGCCGGTCGTTATCTGCTTCCAGTCGCTGATTCTCGATATGGCCGGCAACGTCGGTACGCAGTCGCTGGCGGTTACGATTCGTGTGCTGATGGATGAAAAACTGAGTGCTAAGGACAAGCTGCACCTCACCTTCAAGGAAATGAAGGTCGGCACCTGCAACGGCGCGCTGCTCGGCATTATGGCACTTGTCTTTCTCGGTGCATACATAGCGCTGTTCAAGGGTTATGCCGTCGGACATGCGTTCCTGATCTCCGGCTGCGTCGGCATATCACTGCTTGTGGCGATCGTGATTTCCAGTCTGGTCGGTACGCTCGTGCCGATCCTGTTCCATAAAATCAAGATAGACCCGGCGGTTGCGTCCGGTCCGCTGATTACGACAATCAACGATCTGGTTGCCGTTGTAACCTATTACGGTCTGGCATGGCTGCTGCTGATTCAGCTTTTGCACATTGTTTGAGCGAAAAAACACCCTCTATATCGGATGATATAGAGGGTGTTTGCTATCTGTTTTTGCTTTTAATCATGCTTTCTGCGGATACCGAAGTACGCCAGTCCCATTGCGGACAGACCGCACAGAGCCGCCCACAGACCGCCGATATCGCCGGTTTTCGGAACGCTGGACGTCGGAGTCTTGCTGTCGGGAATGTTCACTGTCTTCGTTTTATCCGGCGTCTTGGTCTGTGTTTCCGGCTTGGTCGTCGGAACCTTGCCGTCCGGGATGTTCTCCGTCGGCTTCAGCGGATCAAGCGGTGTAGGCTGATCCGGAATGTCAACCGGAGGCTTCGGATCGGGATCGGGAGTCGGTTTCGGGGCCGGCTTGTGGTGACCGCCGCCGCCACCGCCGCCGCCGGATCTCTTGCTGTTGGTGATGGTAAAGCCATCTGCCATGCTGCCGGAAATCGAGGTATTAAAGCCGTCAACGGCCTCCTCTTCGACGGTATAGGTGTAAGCGCCGTCCAGATTTGCAAAGGTGTACGACCAGGTCTTGCCGTCCTTGTCGGTGGATCTTTCGCTCAGAAGCACCGTACCGATTGCGGTTCGCGTGCCGTCCTTCGCAATGCGGATAAGGTTTACGGTAACAGCGGTCGGATACGCGCTTGCGCCGCTCCAAACCTTGTGTACGGTGAGGGAAACCGGATTTTCCAAGGTGTCCTCACCCGGAATGATCACTTCGCCGTTTGTGCCGACACCACCGCCGCGTTCTGCGGTATTGCCCATAATCTTGAGCGGTGCGGTTTCAGCCAGTGCCTTGCTCTCTGCGGAAACAACAGCCTTGAGACCGTAGCCATTGGTCGCACCGGAAGCCGGCTTAACCGGGGCACCCGGGTTCGCTGCATCATAGCGGTCGCCTCCGAAAGCGCCGTAGTTTGGATCACCCGCGGCGATTGAGGTATCGCGGTACCAGGTTACCAGTCCGCCGCCGTACATCTTGCCGCTGAAGCTGGTGGAAAACGTCTTGTCCCACTTAAGCAGGAATGCCGCATCATCAGCAGATTTGCCTGCCGTATTGCCGAATACAGCTGCATCCGTGCCAAGGCTTACCGTGCCCACCGGGCAGGACCAAATGCCGCCGCCCTGAATGGCTGCCTTGTTTGCGGTAATCAGCGCATTCTTAATCGTGATCGACCACGGTGCATGGCTGACGTAAACGCCGCCGCCCTGTCGATACGCCGTATTGTTCACGATATTGCCGCCTTCGAGTACAACGCGGTTTCTGCCGGACCAGCTGTATACACCGCCGCCGCAGGATGCCGTATTGTCCGAAATCGTGCCGTCGGTCATGTGGAACCAGCCGCCGCCAACCGTGTCATTCTCGCTCAGAACGGCCGTTGCAACGCCGCCGCCCATGCCGTTGGTCTTGTTGCCGGTAATCGTGCCGTTTGTCATTTCAAACGATGCGTTGTCCTCTACGAAGACACCGCCGCCGCCTGCATTCGGCTGCTGAATTGTAGCGGAATCGACTGCCGTGCTGTTGCCGGAAATCGTACCGCCGGACATGGTGAACTTGCCGTTCTCACGCACGCATACACCGCCGCCGCGCTTTGCCGTGTTGTCTGCAATCGTGCCGCCGCTCATGGCAAGAGACGAAGTGCCGTTTACGAGTACACCGCCTGCCGCGTTATACTCCGATGCGGTATTGCCCGAAATCGTGCCCTCGGTCATCGTCATGGTGCTGTCTGCGAGGGCAACCGCGCCGGAATACTGGTTCTTGAACATACATCCGGTGATTTTGCCGCCGTTCATGGCAAATTTGCCGCCGTTCTTCACATAAACCGCGCCGCAGTTTGCGGACGAAGCGGAAATGCTGCTGAGCTCGCCGTTCCCCATGGTGAAGGAGCCGCCGTCCACCGTAATCGCACCCATGTTCGAGCCGCTCAGGCTCATACGGGTGATCGTGCCGCCGTTCAGCGTCATTGCGCCGTTTACCTCGGCAAACGAGCCGTTAGCGATGCGGAAGCATGAGAAATTGAAGCTGCCGTCCAGAATCAGCGCCGCGCCTTGCTCCACGCGGAAAGCCGGACCGGCGAAGCCGTTCTTGAACACAACCGAAAGGCCCTTGCCTTCATCGGTCAGCGTGATGGTCTTGCCGGACGGAATCGTAACCGTGCTGTCTACAATGAAGCTCTTGTTTGCGGTAATGGTGGTGTTTCCCTCTGCCGCGTCAACGGCCTGCTGCAGCGTGCTTTCTTCGCCTTCGCGGATATTTGCGCCATCGACAGTGACCGCAAACTTTACAGCAACACCGGCAGGAATCGTCAGCGGATTCGAGTCAATCGCAACATCTGCCGAGCATGCTTCAATATAGAAGTAGGTGATATTGGTATCGTTGTTAAATGCCTTTCTGTCGATGGTCTGCAGCTGGCTTTTGCCCTTGCCCTGTTCGCCAATCTGCACAGAATTCAGCTTGGTGCAGGTGCTGAATGCACCGGCCGAGATGGTCTGTACGCTATCGGCAAGCTCCAGTTTTTCGATACCGGTTCCCGTAAACGCTGCCGTACCGATGGAAACAACCCCTTCGGGGATGATCAGCGTGCCGGAAAGATTCGAGCAACTGTAAAATGCGTAGTTGCCAATATTTTTCAGCGTGCTTGGGAACGTAACACTGCTGATGGCCGTGCCGCGAAATGCATAGATACCCAGAAAAGTCAGCGCATTCGGCAGAACCAGATTGCCCTCAATCTTGACATCCCTAAACGCATAATTTCCAATCGAAGTGACCGAATTCGGAAGCTGTAATTCTCCGGTCAGACCGCTGCCATCGAATGCGCGTTCTCCAATCGACGTAACAGAATCCGGCAAATGCAGCTCGGTCAGACCCTTACAGTTGCTGAACGCACTCGTGCCGATGGCCGTGATATGAGACCAGTCAACGCCGGTAATTCCGGTGTTCAAAAATGCACCTTCCGGAATTTCGGTAATGCGTTCCGGCAGAACAACCTTACCAGTAATATCCGTCATGTTAGCGAATGCGCGGACACCCAGAGACTCGAGCGCATCAAAGGTATGCTCCCCCAGCTCCAGCGAGAAGGACTTCATATTATTGAAGGCTTCCTGTCTAATGCTCGTCAGTGCGGAGAAATTCAGGCCTTCCAGCGTAGTCAGCGAAGAACAGTTCATAAATGCCTGAATACCGACAGAAGTAACTTTGGACAGATCAGCGACCGAAGTCAGCGCCGAGCATGCCGTGAACATATAGTTGCCGATTGCGGTAATATTATCCATGCCGACAACAGTCGTCAGCGACTTCTGACCGCGGAAGGCATACTCGCCGATTTCCAGCGGCAGACCGCCCAGATCAACGGTTTCCAGTGCGAGACTGCGGTGATTTGCCCAGTCAAACGCATGATCCTGAATGCCGACAACCTTGTATTCCTTATCGTCATAGGTTACGGTTTCCGGAATAACCAGCTTGGTCACGCTGTCTGCGCAGCCGGTAACAACGGCATCGCCCGAGGAAACATCATACCGGATGCTGTCCTGCGTAAACGCGGTGACTGCATAGGTCGCAACCAGCTTTTCTTCAGCAGGCTTCTCCTCTGCCGGAATCTCAGCCGCAGGCGCTTTCTCAGCCGGTGCGGACGGTGCCGGTACGGACGGTGCCGCCTCGGTCGGCGATGCAGATGTACTCGGCGATGCAGACTCGCCCGGTGCAGACGGCTCGCTCGGTGCAGACGGCTCGGCGTTCTCGCCGGTGCCCTCTGTCGGAGCGGGGCTGCTCGTGTCCGGTGTGCTTTCTGTACCGCCGTTCTCCGCTTCCGGAGCGGATGCTGCGGGATCGCCGCTCTCGGAGTAACCGGTGTCGGTGCTGCCGTCTTCCGCTTCAGCCGCAAATGCGGCAAAAGTACCCGTACTGAACGTCAGATTAAGCGACAGCAGAATGGCCATCAGCCTTGTAAACTTTTTGCTCATACTACTCAGTCCTTTATCATGAAATCAGGAAATATATCCTCCTCGCCGGTGGTCCGTATCCGCGACAGGCGAGGTGTTCTCTCTGTATGGTATAGCTTACCATACAGAGGGTACGAAAAAAGGATACATTTTGGCAGAAAGCCTTCAATACTATATCGACAAAACGTAGAAATTATTGATATGCGATTGTACAATGTGCTGAAACGCGCGGTCAGGCGTGTAAAAACAATCAAAATCTGCACGAAATATCCAGTATCGATGCGTCTGACAGATATAATTTTTTCTGTTAATCAATAAAATATATCCAATTTTACAACTTAAATCAGATATACTATAATATTATGCAAAAAACGAGGTGAGCACATGAAGCCCAAAATACAGACTATGATACTGTTTTTTCTGACAGCGGTGTTTGCCGTCAGCGCATTCATGCTGGTGCGCCAGATGGCGAGCTACCGTGCAGGTGATGAAGCCTACGCCGAGGCTTCCGAGATTGCCGCGATACCCGAAGTGCTGGAAACGGAAACCGTTCAGCAGCCAACCGAACAGCCGCAGCAGGAAACGCAGACCGAACCCGAACCCGCTCCGTCTGCCGACCCGTATGCGCAGGCGCTGGAGCAGATGGACCTGCCTGCTCTGCAGCAGGTCAACAGTGATGTCATCGGCTGGATTGCCATTCCGGGCACCGAGATTTCCTATCCGCTGGTGCAGGGCACGGACAACGACTATTATCTGACACACACCTGGAACCAAAACAGCAGCGCAGTCGGCGCGATTTTCATGGACTGCCGCTGCTCTGCCGATTTCAGCGGCTTTAACACCATCGTGTACGGTCACCGGATGAACAACGGCTCGATGTTTGCCGCGCTGAAGCACTACAAAAAGCAAGATTTCCTGCAGGCACATCCGCAGGTATATGTGACCAATGCAAGCGGAACCCATGCGTACAGAATCTACGCGGCCTATGAGGCATCGCTTGACGGAACCGCGTATTACAGTGCGTTTTCCGACGAAACGATCAAAAAAACCTTCATTGACGAAGGCGTTTCCCTGTCGGTGATCCGTACCGGCGCAGTACCGACCGTAAACGACCATATCCTCACACTTTCCACCTGCACCGGCAACGGGCACGCAACCCGCTGGGTAGTGCAGGCGGTCATGGAATAAAAAAGCATCCCGCTTGCTGTGCTTCAGCAAGTGGGATGTTGTTATATGCCCTTATTCTTCCTCGTCCGCCAGCTTTGCCACGCGGACAAATTCATCCATTTCGCGTGTGCGCCATTTTTCCTTGTGGCTGAAAATCTGGCGGTAGAGCGAAATATAGCAGTCCTCGACCGATAAACGGATCAGCCTTCCCTCTTTTACGCTGTTCTCGACCGCGTACCACGGCAGAAAGGATACACCGCGGTCAATCTCGAGCATGCGAATGAGCAGCGAGGTATCGCCGCACTCGAGCGACGGTGTAAGGATGGTCCGCCGCGCGGCAAGACGGCGGTTGAGTACACGGCGATAGTTATCCTGCTCGGTGAGGAAAAACGGCTGCGTAAGCAGTTCCTCAATCGTCAGTTCTTTTCCGCCCAGCTTCTCGCGCAGCGATGCAGACGCCACAAATACGATCTCCTCGCGCTGCTCCATCAGCTTGTTCCAGTTGTTGCTGTACAGCGGCTCATCAAGCACATAGATCATGTCCAGCTCGCCGCGTTCCATATGCTCAATCAATTCTTCCGGCTCACCGACCGTGATACGGATAGACACTTTCGGGTTGAATTTACGGTACAGATGCAGCACCGTCGGCAGCTTAAGACATGCAAGCGACTCAATCGTGCCGATATGCAGCGAACCGCGCAGCTCTGCCGTGGATGTGACCGACATACGCGCCTGATTGACCTGATTCATCACATCGCACGCGTGGCTGAGAAAACGCTCGCCTGTGTCGGTCAGCGCGATACGCTTTCCCATGCGGTCGAACAGACGCGTGTCCAGTTCCTCCTCCAGCTGGCGTATCTGCACCGTTACCGCCGACTGTGAGTAGCCGAGGCTCTCTGCTGCGCGTGAAAAACTCTTAAACTGTGCTACTCGAATAAAGGTTGCAAGCTGCCGAAGCTCCATGGATTTCCCTCTCTCCCCTATATTATCAATATTTTGAATCGAAATGATAAAATATATGAATTTGACTTAACCCATTAAACAGAATATACTAAATCTGCAAAGAGGTCAAGAAAGAAATTGGAGGTTTACCACAGATTTTTTATTTATCCTTTTTACACAAAAACCGCGTCCTATTTTACTGCATTTCGCCTAAAATAGGCGGTTCTTTTTGTGTCCGGAGGCAAAAATCTCGGCAGACTTCCACGGCAGCAGACCACAGAGGGGCAAACAAACGGTCTGCGCCGCAAAGGGTGACACCGCATAACCGAACAAGTGCGCTTTCCGCAAAGTGCCGCAGTTCAAATTGTTTGGTGCTGCCCGCCAAAAAGGAGGAAAAAGAAATGGAAGAAAAGAAAAAATTCAAACTCGGATTACTGCCCAAGCTCATCATCGCCATTATTGTCGGCATCCTGTTCGGCCAGTTCCTGCCGGAAGGCTTCTGCCGCTTTGTGGTAACGCTCTCGTCGTTCTTCAGCCAGTTCCTGTCGTTTATCATCCCGCTGATGATCCTCGCGTATGTTACCATGGGCATTGCTAACCTCAAGAGCGGCGCGGGCAAGCTGCTGCTCATCACGGTTGCCATCGCCTACTGCTCGACCCTGATCGCAGGCTCGGCTTCGTTCTTTGTAGCCGACACCCTGTTCCCGCACTTCATGAGTGCAGATGCGCTCGACAAGATCGCCGCAACCGCAGGCAACTCGCTGGAGCCGTACTTCAGCCTGGAAATCCCGGCGCTGATGAACACGCTGTCCGCTGTTGTTACGGCGTTTGTGCTCGGTCTGTGCATGTCCAGCCTGCGCGGCAAGACCATCGGTGACACGCTGTACAACGGCGTTTCCGACTTCTCCGGCATCATTGACTGCGTACTGCACAAGGTCATCATTCCGCTGCTGCCGCTTTACATCTGCGGCACGTTCACCGATATGACCAAGTCCGGCAAGACCTTTGCTATCCTCGGTATTCTGTGGAAGGTATTCATCGTTGTTATCATCATGCACCTGATCTGCATCTGCATCCAGTTCGTAATTGCAGGTCTGGTCAGCCACAAGAACCCGTTCACGCTCATCCGCAACCAGATTCCGGGCTACGCAACCGCACTGGGCACCCAGTCCTCTGCGGCTACCATTCCGGTCAACCTGCAGTGCGCTGAGGCAGACGGCGTTTCCTCGGAAATCCGCAACTTTACGGTTCCGCTGTGCGCGAACATCCACATGGCAGGCTCGATGATCACCATTACCGCCTGCGCTACCGCAGTCTGCCTGATGAACCAGCTGCCCATCTCCATCGGCACCGTTATCCCGTTCATCATGACGCTCGGCATTGCCATGGTGGCGTCTCCCGGTGCGCCGGGCGGCTCCATTATGACCGCCCTGCCTTTCCTGTACATGATCTTCGGCACCGAGGCCGGCGACCCGAGCGGCCCGATCTGCGCCATCATGGTTGCACTGTACATCACGCAGGACTCGTTCGGCACCGCCTGCAATGTTTCCGGCGACAACGCGATCGGTGTGATCGTAGAGACCATCTACCGCCGGTTTATCTGCAAATCCTCCGCTCAGTAAGGAGAATCCCCTATGTCCTTTATCAGTGTTTTTGATGTGCTGGGACCGAATATGATCGGCCCCTCCAGCTCGCATACCGCCGGTGCCGCCGTTATCGCGTATCTGGCGCATAAGATGATCGCGCCGCCGCTTAAAAAGGTGGATTTCACCCTGTACGGCTCGTTCGCCAAGACCTACCACGGCCACGGCACTGACCGCGCACTGCTCGGCGGCATCATGGGCTTTTCGACCGATGACACCCGCATCCGCAATTCGTTTTCGATTGCGACCGAGCGCGGTCTGTCCTACTCATTCACGCCGTGTGAGACCGAGACCGATGTTCATCCGAACACCGTGGACATCCGCATGGAGAATGCCGCTGGTCAGGTAATGACCATCCGCGGTGAGTCGCTCGGCGGCGGCAAGTGCCGCATCGCGCGCATTAACGGCGTTGAGGTTGACTTTACCGGTGAATACAGCACGGTCATCGTCGTTCAGCAGGACAAGCCGGGCGTCGTGGCGCACATCACCAAGGTGCTCAGCGACAAGGGTGTAAACATTGCATTCATGCGCCTGTTCCGCGAGTCCAAGGGCAACACCGCCTACACCATCGTCGAGTCGGACGGTCATTTCCCCGAGGGCATTGAGGAACCGCTCAAAAACAATCCCAACGTCCACGACGTCATGATCATCGAACCGTAAGGAGGAGAGCAGATTATGGATTTCAAAAACGCATCCGAGCTGCTTGCACTCTGCACGCAGCAGCAGCTCCCCATCTCCGAGATCATGCGCCGCCGCGAGTGCCAGCTGGGCGAAACCACGCGTGATGAGGTCACGCACCGTATGAAGAGGGCGCTTGAAATCATGCGCTCATCCGCGCTGACACCGCTCAAAACGCCGGTCAAGTCCATGGGCGGCCTGATTGGCGGCGAAGCAAAAAAACTGGCGCAGCACGCGGCCAAAGGCCGCTCCATCTGCGGGGATGTGCTGCACAAAGCGGCGCAGTACGCGATGGCAGTACTTGAGGTAAATGCTTCTATGGGTCTGATTGTCGCAGCACCGACCGCAGGCAGCGCCGGTGTTCTGCCGGGTATGCTGTTTGCCCTGCAGGACCGCTACAACATCTCGGACGAACGGCTGATTGACGCCCTGTTCAACGCCGGTGCGATCGGCTACCTCGCCATGCGCAACGCAACCGTTGCAGGCGCGGTCGGCGGCTGTCAGGCTGAGGTCGGCATCGCTTCCGCAATGGCGGCCAGCGCAGCTGTCGAGCTCATGGGCGGCAAGCCTGAACAGTGCCTTGACGCGGCCTCCACCGTGCTGATGAACATGCTCGGTCTGGTCTGCGACCCGGTCGGCGGACTGGTCGAGTATCCGTGCCAGAACCGCAACGCGGCAGGTGTAGCCAACGCACTCGTTGCCGCTGAGCTCTCGCTCGCGGGCATTCACCAGTTTATCCCGTTCGATGAAATGCTCGATACCATGTATGCGGTCGGCCGCCGCATCCCCATCGAGCTGCGCGAGACAGCCCTCGGCGGCTGCGCTGCCACACCGTCTGCATGTGCAAAATGCGGACTGTGCTCGTAAATCAGATCATATCGATACTCTTTTTCGCAGGACATTCCCACCCCTCGGGAATGTCCTTTTCGCTTACAGAATAAGCTCTTATCATGAAAGCAGAACCGCCCAAATCGAACTATCCCTCCCGGGCAGTAACCGGGAGGGATAGTTGTATCATCTGATTGTTACTGATACTCCGCATTGAGGAACATGGACTTGATGGCGACAACCTCATCGTATTCCTCCTGCGAGACGGTGACATCCGCATTCAGCGCCTTCAGGTCAACCTTCACAACGTCGAGCGCCTGCGCAGCGGTCACTGCGCGGCCATCCATGACGGCACGCTGCATGCGGCGCAGCACAACCGGATGTGCATAGCGGGCCGGCAGCGGGAAATTCAGATAGTCCGCAAGGTAAGCCTGCATTTTCTCCTGTGCCTGTGCATCATTTTGCATGATGGAGGTACGGTTGTTGCGTGCTGTCGGCAGGACGCTGAAGCCTGCAAACGTAAATATCGCGGCAAGGCCGAACAGCGTAAAATAAATCGAAAACGAGCCGTGACGCACGAAGGAAACGATACCGTAAGCCAGCGCCGCAAATCCAAGCAGTGTGATCGCCATAGCGGCCCAGCGGTAGCTGCCGTTCGTGCACTGAAAGTTCCGGCGGCGTTTTGCGGCTGCGCTCAGTCGTTCGGTCAGCTCAGGACGGCGCTCCAGATAGTCGATTGCGTTATTGAGTGCCTGCACGGTTTCCTCCGCCTGTGCGCTCATCGGCGGACGATTGCGCTCCTCTTCCTCCCGGCGGGTCTTCTCCTCGGTAATGCGCCGCTCGGCCGCCGCGCTGACACACGGAATAGACGGGTGCTCAGCTCGGATAACGCTCAGGAAATCATCGACCTGCTGCTCGTACTTGAAATTGCACACCTTCTGTCCGCCGTCGAACTCCACGACCAGATAGGACAGCGTGGCGAAAATGCCCTTGCCGGAAAAGCCGCCCTTGCTCATCGCAACGCGCTTGTACACACGCGTTACCATGGAAAACGGAACATAATACCGCCGGTCAATAAAAAAGCTGTTCAAATAGAGGGCATGCCTGCCGATGCCGCACGGACCGATTTTCCGACAGGTTTTTTTATCCTCGGCAAGCGACGCGTCATCAATACGTCCCGCGCTGAGCGGATAAGGTTTCAACATTTTCCGTCACCCCGCAATTATCGTTATGGATGGCCGCAGCCGACCGCACAAAGGAACGGCCGGCTGCAGCAATGCTATTATATTCAAGCAGATTTCTTTGCGCCGCGCTTCTTGGTCGCACGGATGAACAGTGCGAGCAGCAGTGCCGCGAATACAATACCGATCGGGTACGCCACTGCGGTATTGTAAATTACCGTGCCGTCCGCTGTCTTGCTGTTCAACAGGCTGCCGAGGCACTCCGGTGCGAGGATGAAGTAGGTGCAGGAAACTGCACTCATGAACGTAGCCGGAACAGCTGCAATCCAGAAGTTCTTCTTTTCGGTAAACAGGTACATAGCTGCTGCCCACAGAACGATCATAGCGAGCGTCTGGTTGGTCCAGCTGAAGTAACGCCAGATAACCGTGTAGTCGATCAGACCGGTTGCATTGCCGATGCCGAGGATAGCGCCGATACCGAGTACCGGGATGCACAGCTTCAGGCGGTTTGCGTACGAACTCTGATCCATGTGGAACCAGTCGGACAGCGTCAGACGAGCGGAACGGAATGCGGTATCACCGGAAGTGATCGGGCAGATAACAACGCCGATCATGGCCAGAGCAATACCAACGCCGCCCATAGTCTTGGAGCATACATCATAGATCGCTGCGGACTGACCGCCTGCCAGCGCTTCCGCCAGACCGGTGTTGAGACCGCCGGTGACCTCATACAGAGCACAGCCGGCTGCCGCCCAGATCAGTGCGATAATGCCTTCGGCTACCATTGCGCCGTAGAATACGAAGTGACCCTGCTTCTCGTTCTTCATGCAGCGCGCCATCAGCGGCGACTGCGTGGAATGGAAGCCGGAAATTGCACCGCATGCAACCGTGATGAACATAAAGCTCCAAATCGGCGTGCCGGACGGGTGCATATTGTACAGGTGAGACCAAATCTCCGGAATGGTGTAATTCGGGTTGGTGAAGATACCGATGATAACACCGACCGCCATGATGATCAGGCACATGCCGAACAGCGGGTATACCTTACCGATGATCTTATCGATCGAAATAAAAGTTGCAATAAAATAGTAAACCAGGATGAGGATCAGCCAGAACAGCGTGGTCGAAAGCACACCGGACACACCGTTGCTCTTGCACAGCGTAACGATCAGACCGGCCGGGCCGACTGCAAATACCGTACCGACCATGATCAACAGTACAACTGAGAACACACGCATGATATTCTGCATGGTGTGACCGAGGTACTTGCCGGTAACCTCTGCGATGGAGGCACCGTCGTTTCGCTCACTGATCATGCCGGAGAAGTAATCGTGTACGCCGCCGGCAAAAATGGTACCGAATGTGATCCACAGGAATACGACCGGGCCCCAGAGGGCGCCCTGCAGGGCACCGAAGATCGGGCCAAGGCCGGCGATGTTCAGCAGCTGTACCAGAAACAGCTTCCACTGCGGCATGACAACGTAGTCAACGCCATCGTTAATGCGAACTGCCGGCGTTTCCCGGTCATCCGGGCCAAAGGTTTTGTCCACAATTTTACCATAAGTAAGATAGCCGGTGATCAATAATAATAAGCATACGATAAAGCTGATCATATTATCTCCTCCTCTATACCGGCTGCGAAAGCATGACTTTCGCATAAAAATCACCGAAAAGCCTACTTTTGGAATTCCTCTTTTTCCCTTTCGGCAATCCCTATTATGAACCTATGATATAAAAACCACAAGGACAATATGTTATAATTTTAACAAGAAAAATTTGCCGAAATTTGTTTCCTTTAGAAAAAACTATCAGCGCAATAAAATCCCCCGACCAATGGCCGGGGGATTCGTTCGCCCTTATAGGAAAGTATTTACTTTTCCAGTTCGGTCCAATCACGAGTTTCGCGCAGCTTGCTCCACTTCTCGTGCTTGTTTCCCTTGATGTCGTAATAGTGGCTGTTCGTAGCCTCCTGTACGGCCAGGTAATACCATGCGGAAGTATCGGAGTTGTCGCTCCACTTGATCATGTCGTTGTGCAGATCCTTTGCAGTCTCCGGAAGGCGCTTGAGGACGCGGTTTACGAGCATCATCGCCTCAGCACGGGTGATCTTGTTATTCGGACGGAAGGTGCCGTCGGTATAACCGTTGATCCAGCCGTTGTTGGCAGCGGCGCTGATTTCGTTCTTTGCCCAGTGGGATGCAATGTCGCTGAAGTCAACAGCGGTCGTGTTGGCCTTGTCGTCAAAACGAGCTGCGATCGCAGCGAACTCCGCACGGGTGATCGGCGCATTCGGATTGAACTTGCCCTGGCTGTCGCCCTTCACGATGCCCATAGCGCTCAGCGTAGAAACAGCGTGGTTGTACCATGCGCCGGCTGCTACATCGGAGTAGCTGTTGGACTTGGTGGAGTTTGCATTGCGGGTCTCATCGGTGAGCAAACGGAAGAAGATGGTTGCTACCTCAGCACGGGTAATGCCGTTCTGAGGACGAACGGTGCTGTCCGGATAGCCTACGATGTAAGCATAGTGGTCATCGCCGTTCAGACCGGTCGGTACATCATCCGGAATGGTAACGGTGGGCTTGCGGCCGCCGCCGCCACCGCCGCCGGAAGAAGATCTTCTTGCGTAGGTGTAGGTAAAGACGGTGTCAGCCTTGATTTCCATGTCAACCTTCGGCTCAACATTCCAGCTGCCAGCACGATAGTCAGCGTCCGGGGTATTGCCTGCCTGTGCGATGTTGGATTCAACCAGCTTCGGCTGAACCGTTTTGCCAGTTTCCATGTTAATCGTGGAAACGTAGAAGATAATGTCCTTGTTATCCTTCGTGTGGCTGTCCCACTTGCCGTTTACTACCTTTTCGGTTACCTTGTACTGGTAACGATCGGGAATGCCGTCACCCTTGTTTTCGGGATCCTTGGAATCGCCCTTGGTGTCAGGATCATAGAACAGCTTGAGCGTCAGCTTCGGAACAGTGCCATCTGCATTTTTAGTCACCGTACCGCTTGCAAGGTAACCATCTGCATGCAGATTCAGCACATAACCAGTGTAACCCTTCGACTTGGCAGTAATGGTCTCATTCAATGCTGCAGTACCGGTTTCGGTATCAGCTTCGACAATTTCATATCTCTCAGTCGTCGGATTGTACTTGTAGTGCTCGATGGCGTACGCGTACTTCGGTACAGTAGCGTAGGTGTAGGTGAATACGGTGTCGTTTGCAACCGTCGCACCAACAACAGGGGTCGTATCCCATTTGCCTTCGCAGTAACCAGCAGCCGGCTTTTCGCCAGCAGTCGGAATACCGTCCGGAATAACGACTTTTTCGATTGCGTTGCCGTTTGCGTCATTGAACGGAACGTAAACGATAACGCCAGCGTTAGTGTCATTGTTCCAGTTGCCGTTTACAACCTTGAAGGTCAGACGGTATTCCCATGCGTCCGGGATGCCGTCACCCTTCTCTTCCGGCTTCTCCCGGTCGCCCTTGGCGTCAAGGTAGTAGTGGAGGTTAATGGTTACAACTTCTACCAGCCTACCGTCCTGCGAAGCAGGGGTAATCGTGGTCATAGACGGAACATAAACGTAGTTCTGCTGGTTCTTCGCATAGTCCGCGTAGAGAGACGCAATCGACGTACCCTTAACAGCAGTACCCTTCTTCGAGAAAGCCATGTCGGCAATCTCGTCACCATTTTCATCGTAGAAATGCTGGTTAATGGTGTACTTATACTCCGGATCCGGATTCTTCACGTAGTTCGGAGTAAAGATAACATCATGTGCAGGCATGGTGAACTTGCCGTCAGTAATCTTTACACCCTCCGTCTCAAGCGTCCAACCAGTAAAGGTGAAGCCGTCCTTTTCAGGATAGTCTTTCTTTACAGATACCTCAGAATTAACATCGTGAGACTCTTCTTCATACGTGGTTTCATCTTCATTCTGGTAGATTACCTTGTAGGACTTCGGCGTCCACTTTGCGTACAGAGTCAGGTCTGCATTCGGCATCCGATCGCCAGTCTGGTACGGCTTATTGTTTGCTTCATCGTACCAACCGTCGAACCTATAGCCTTCACGAGTAATTTCTGCATCAGTCGGAAGCGTCAGCTCCATCTTGGGGTAAACCTTATCCTTGCTGTAGCTGCCGTCAGCAAGCGTACCGCCGTTCGCATCATAAGTCAAATTATGAGAAGTTGCGGAAACATAAATCTTAACGGTAGCATTGCGCTCGTCATTCGTAACCTTAGCAAGATCAAGGCTAAACTGATACTCACCATTTACCTTCTCAGGCTTTCCGAGACCCTCCGGGTCAAGTACTACACTATCAATCATGTAATCCGCAGTCTCCGTCTGACGAACACGTACCGCAGAAACATTAACGGCCGAATTGTACCAGAACGTCTCACTGCGGAGCTCTTTACCAGCATCGAGACCATCCTTAATAATAACCTGATAAGTTACGCTGCGGCGTTCAGGATACTGTATCCAGTTCGGTTCAGCATTAACAGTCCAGTCGGACACGTCAATCTGAACCATCTGAGAATACTCAGTGCGAATCAGATAGTAGAATACAAGCTGAGAGCCTTCAGCAAATGCAGTCCACTTAGGCGAATTCTTTGCCTGATACTCAAGCTGACCGTCGTTGTAGCGAATATTGGTGATTTCGGTACCCTTAGCGGTCTTGTCATCGCCACCCTAGTCAGTCTGCTTTTTGTTGCTGGCATGCACACGAGCCTGCCAGAAAACGGTGTTGTAGGCCGCGTCTGCAGTTGCTTCGCGCTCAGCGGGTGCGAGGTCGGTAACAGCCTTGCCATTGCCGACAACAGCTTCGTTGATGGTCATCGAGTTGCCATCGTCACCGACTGCCCGACGGTTGGTCAGCCAATATTCAGCCTCGATGGTCTGAACCTTATTGGCATAAACATCAACTGCGTTATCGCTATTACCGCTCGTCGTTGCAATTTCATTTGCCGGAGAATTGCTTACTGCATCATTATTCTGAGAATCATTTTCATTGGAACTGCTATTATTGCCAGTCTCCTCGATGTCCGTACCGCCGGACGGTGCCTGTGCAGGATCCGGATTCTCAATCTGTCCTGCCTGTGCAGTATCCTGAGGCTCAGTCTGTCCTTGGGTCTCAGCATCGGGAGTTTTTTGAATGGTGTCTTCTGCGGGAGTACTGTCAACAACCGGCATCTGGTCTTCCGGTGACGGAAGGGTGGTGATGCCTTCATCGCCGGCCAGCGCCCAGGTCGGGCACATGGTCAGCGCCATGATAGTCGCAAGTGCTCCTGCGAGCAGACGTTTACGCATATTCTTTTTTAACATAGGAATACCTCCTTGGTCAGCGTGCATGCTGATCGAGAGGGATTGCAAATGTATTTCTGGCAACCGGCTGCCATGCGGAAAGAGACTTTCCGTTTAGGCCCCTGGCTTTGCGAGACCGGCTTTCACCGATGGTGCCTTTGTCTGTACAACTTGCTCCTCAACGAGCCGCACAGATCATGTGTTTGTGGGTTTGCGATAATCTCAGAATGCAATGCAGTTTCAACCTCCAAATAAAATACCCCCTTTACAGCGCGCATAGCTCTGCAAGGGGGTATAAAGCACCTTTGGCAGCCGGCTGCCATGCGGAAGAAAGTCTTCCGTTTAGGCCCATTTAGCTTTGCGACACCGGTTTTCACCGGCTGTGCCTTTGTCTGTACCTGTACCCCTTTACGGAAGTCATGCACAGAATTTTACGATCTTTTCTGTCGGCAGACACGCCGGACTGCATACACAGCCCTTTGCCTGCGCAGGACAGAAATCCTCCGGATCCTCTTCTTTAGTATACCATAAATGCCCGCGAACAACAAGCAAATACTGTAAAAACGAAGAAGAGTTTCAATCCGGAATCGTTTTTTATGCAAGAAATCGCCGCTGATTGGGCATAAACATATCCCATCAGGACCATTTGCATACAAAATGAAATGAAAAAGTGTTAAGCCGCAGCTACTGCAAGCGCATCGCTAGTGCTGGTGTAGGTCAGCGGAGATACACAGTCATGCAGGGTTTTTGCGTTCTTCACGCTGCGGGTAACCGCGTAGGTCAGGTCAATCTGATACCACTTGCCATTCAGGTTTACCTTGTTCCAAGCGTGGTAGCTAGAGCCGGCGTAACCCTTGGTCAGTGCACACGGGATGCCCTGGCTGCGGCACATTGCTGCAAACAGCGAGGAAAAATCGTAGCAGATACCGGTGGTGCCCTTCAGGGTAGCGGCGGTATCCGGGATGTACTTGGTGATCGTGCCGCTGGTGATCTCATTCGCCAGCTTGTTATCATAAGTATAACGGCTTGCCATATAGTTGTAGATGGCGATAACCTTAGCCTCATCGGTCTTGGCGTTCCTGCAGAGCTCAGCAGCCTTAGCGGATACCGTATCACCCTTGGAGAACTGAACCTCGGAAGTGGAGACCAGATACGGAGTGTAGCTGTCCTTAACGGTTACGTTCATGGACTTGGACTCGACCTGCTGATAGGACGTACCAGAAACGTTGCGGTACAGCGTTACGGTGTACTTGCCGTTGCCCTTATCGAGAGAGAAGGAAGCATCCTTGCCGCTCGGGCAATCATAGAATACAGTCTTGCCGCCGTTGTACTGAATACCAACCTTGAGCCTTGCACTCGAGGAGTAGTTTACGGTAACATAACCGTGAGTGGAATTACTCATATCCACAACATCATTTACTGCTGCTGCGGTAACGCCCATCGAGAGGGCAGCTGCTGCAAAAACTGCGCATGCAATACGAAAAAGCCGCTTCATATCCGGCGATCTCCTTTCGGTAACTGGCTGCCAGCCCTCTCGATGAGGGGTAAGGCCCTATAGCTTTGCGTCGCCACCTTTCGGTGGGTTTGCCATTATCGTTTGAGATGCGGTCAAAGCGACTGCATCATCTTCTTTTATCCACACTATAGCGCATCTGTCGTGTTTTGTCAACAGGGTTTTACAAAAAAAGAAAAATTATGACACATTGCCGCAGAGTTACCGAAACTATGACATTTTTCCGTCTCTTTCGCTCATATTGCAGCGGTTTGTCCGGGAATGCAGCTCGCTCCAAAGCGTGAGATGGCGGCAAAAAATCGGTAAACAGACGGCGGCAGGGGTATTCCCCTGCCGCCGCTTTCTATCGGTTGATTTGCTTATTTTCTGCCGTACAGTCTGTACAGGAACGTGACAATCTGTGCACGAGTGCAGGTCTCATCCGGACCAAACAGCGTGCTGCTGATGCCCTTGGTAATGCCCTGCTCGGTTGCCCACTTGACCGCATCGGCGTAGTAGGCGCTGTCGGTCACATCGGTAAATGCCGATGCACCGACCGAAGCCGTCGCCTTGGCCGCACGATACAGGAAGGTAACGCCGTGAGCACGGGTGCAGATGTCATCCGGGCTGAACGTAGCAGCTGTAGTGCCTACCGTGATGCCATTCTCGACTGCCCACGCGACTGCCTTAGCGTAATACTTGTCAGAAGGCACATCGTTAAAGCTGCTCAATGCACTCGGTTCAGGCGAGCCCGCCGTACGCCACAGGAAGGTTACAATCTGCGCTCTGGTGCAGGCAGCGTTTGGAGCGAACAGCGTGTCGCTCATGCCGCCGGTAATGCCCTTCTGCGCCGCCCAGAGGACTGCGTCATAGTAATAATCCTCCGCGTGCACATCGGTGAAGAAGTTGAGCATGGTGTTGTCGTCCATAAAGACTGCCTTCACCGTGACCTTGCCCGCAGGCATGACGAAGGTGTACTTGCCGCTGCCCTTGTCGGTCAGCGCAAGCGCCTTGCCGTCCTTGTCCAGCACGGTCAGGCTTTCGAGGACGTAGCCCTTGTCGGGGGTTGCCGTGATGGTCACAGTGTCGCCCTTGGATGCGGATTTGGGAGATACGGTGACAGTGCCGTGCTTTACATCATCTACAGATACCGAATAGCTGGGTGCTGAGAAGCCGCCGCCTCCGCCGCCACCACCGCCGCCGGACGAGCCGCCGCCGGAGGTAGAGTCTGTGATGCGAATGATAATCTTCTTTTCCACGATCACATTGGTGTCTGCGTTGACCGCAGCACAGATCAGGGTCATCGTGCCATCCTGATCACCAAAGCTGAGTGTATTTCCGCTGATAACGGCATGCGTATCATTCTTTTCCAGCGTCCATCGTACAGAAGCCGGATAGGCCGCCAGCTCTTCCGGAGTAAAGGCCTTGCCGAACTGATCGAGCGTCGTTGCCTTAACTGCAGACAGATCCAGCGTCGTGTTTTTCCGAACGGACGACGGAATTCCGTCTGCGGTGATTGCAGTCAGCCGTCTCGGGGCATTGACCGTCAGCGTAATGTGGTTACTCTCGATGTCGCCGGAACGGGCATAGATCTCGGTAGAATCTTCTTTCAGTGCCTTGAGTGTTCCGTTTTCGAGTGAAACCACATCCGGCTTGGAGCTAACCCATTCAAAGCTGCCGCCGGTCATTTCTCTGCCATACTGATCGTAGCCGGCAGCGGTAAACTGATCTGCAAGAACCGCATTTTCATCCAGCCGCAGGACAAAACCGTCCTTCATGTCGGCGCGAATTGTCTTGAGGATCGGCTGCTGCTCGACCTTAACAACGACATTCTTTGCAGTCTTGCCGGCAGAGGCAGAGGAGGCTTCCAGAATCACATCCGCATAGGAGGCATCCGGGACACTGCCAACCGCAACGAGCAGTTTTCCGTTTTCAATCGTGGCATTGGTCTGATTGGTGTCTGCCAGCGTCCACTCGATGTCCGACGGAATTCCACAGGGATTGCCGTGCTGATCGCGCGCCAGCAGCGGAATGCGGGACAGATCATACTCTGCGCCCTCTACTGCGGCGGGAGCGCCGTCATTATAATACAGCTCATTCAGATACGGCTTTGCCGTCACCTGTACGGGCAGCGGCTGTGCCGTCCGATAGACCTTTTCGCCCTGCTCGTCCTGTCCGACCGGATAATACAGGGTAACCGTATCCGTGCCGACTACAAGGCCGGTAATTGTGCTGCCGCTGATTGCGGCATAGCCCTTATCCGAGGCAAGCCGCCACTCGAACCGGTCATTTTGGAGCGTCATGTCCTCGCCGTACTGATCCTTGGCCTCCACATCGAGCGTGCTCAGGTCAAAGGTGTTCGCCGTATCGTCGTTATAGATCAGATCGGGAATCGTGCCGTTCACGGTCAGCGTATCGAGCTGCCGCTCGGGCAGAACCTGCAGCGGTACACGGTTGGATTCCGTGCCGTTCACTACGGCATAGATCTGATAGGTTCCCGGTGCGGTAAACCTGATGCTGCCCGTGGTTTCGTCAACCGTAATGTCATCGTTTGCTTCTGCATACCACTTGACCTTGCCGGTTACATCAAAATCGTTGCCGTCCTCGTCCTTAGCGGCCACGGTCAGACCCTTAACGTCGGCGGTGTTGCTGCCGTCGTTGAAGTAGAACGGCTCAAAGCTGCCCTCTACCGTAACCGAGGAAAGCACAACGGGCAGGATGGTCAGTTCAATCCGATCGCTGTTGAAATCATCCGTTGTTTCGATCGTATCCTTCGGCTGATAGCGCAGGAACAGCTGTGCTCCGTCATTCGGCTTGAGCGCCTTGAGAACAGGGTAGCCGTTGCGGTTTGTCGTGACCTCGGCATACTCCGAAGCGTCGTTCAAACCTTCGTCCACAACCGTCCATTCGCCGCTCAGGCGTGGATTGAAACCGTACCAGTCCACATCGTATTCATTCTTCGCCGCAACCTTGATGCTGTCCAGACGCAGGCTTTGCTGCTCGTACAGCGAGACCTGTTCGGTATCAGGCGCCAGACGATCGAGCGCATAGATCGGATACACCTTCTGCGGGGTGATGACGGTGTTCTTGGAGGTGTAGTGGAACGAACCGAAGTACGGCGCGACCGGCTGACCGGAGCGCAGCTGATCGGCGGCCGTCTTGAATGCGCCCTGATACAGGGTGTTCATATCCAGACCATCGGGGTCGTAGCCGGAGACATCCCGGTTCTGGATGCGTGCATCCAGATCCTCGATTGCACTTCTGCCGTTCCGACCGAAGGTATACTGCCTGAACTCCCGGCCCTTCCAACTGTCTATTGACCCCTTGGTTCGATGATAACCGGTAACCGAGAGGAGCATGGTCTTATACTTGATGTACACCGCGCCGGTATAGGGGATGGTCGTTTGCAGGTCGGTCACATCGACATTGATGTCAATGCCCGTATGTGCCGGCAGCGGTACGGAGATGGTATCCGTAATGGACTGCGCGTAGGACTCCTCCTTGCTGCTCTCGTAGGTCTTTTCCATGCCGTAGGAGTAGGAAAAGCTCTGCTCTACCTTGGCAGTGGGCGAAAGCGCGGCCAGCACGGGCACGCTGAATTCAACTCCTACCGTGGTCTCCTCGGTCCAGTTCTGCGAATAGGTATTGGAGACCGTGGTCGAGGTAGTGGTGCTCTTTTCATAGGTATAGCTTTTTTCGACCGTATTTTCAAAGTCGTTGCGGTTTTCCGCCGTTACCTTGTAGCTGTCCGAGCTGCCGCCCAGATTAAACCGGTAGCCCTTCTGTTCGAGCGATGCCGTTGTGTCATCCGTCTCGATAGAAGGCGTTTCAAACCGATTCGCAATACCCTGAATTTCAAAGTCGTAGAACGCCTGCACATAGTAGCCGTAGCCGGTACTTACATAAGAGTGATGGTCATCGCGTTCCTTCTCCGCTCTGGTAGAGACATAATAAACCGGGGTTTCTCCTTCCGGAAGGCTGTTCAAAACACCCGAGCCGCTCAAAATCGCACTCTGGTCAACGACGCTGCTGACAGCATCCCGCAGGCCCTTGGATGTATACTGTACCTTTGCGTAATCTGCCGCAGTCAGAGCGGTATACGGCTCATGATAGCCGTGTTCATTGTTGTCATTATAGTACGTTTTTGGCAAAACATTGTTTGCAATGCCCGCCCACTGCTCCGCAAATTCGGGGCTCTTGATCATCTCCTGCAAAATCTGCTCCTGTGTGCCCGGCAGATTGTAGGTGTCCGAGGCATCAAAGATCTCCCAGTCGTTTTCTGCCGTCACGGCTGCCCCGGCTGTTGGGGGCAGCACCCCTATACACATCACCACCGCCAGCAGGCCGCACAACCCTCGCCGTCGTATTATCTGCTTTTTACTCATGCCATTCTCCTTCTTTTCTGTTTCAGTGCTCCTGCTCGGCCATGGAAAACAGCTCGTTATGGCTCATCTCCACATCGCCGAAGCGGACAAAAATGCCGTTTGTCACCGCGCTGTTCCACACCTGCGGGTCAGAAAGTGACCGGAATCGGAATTTATCCAGATAGGGCTTCATATCCAGCAGCAGGCGGCTGCCGGAGATAAAATCGACCTGCAGAACGTGGTCGGTCAGCGGTTTGACTGACTGAATGTATTTCCGGTCCAAATGCGTACCTCCTCTCGCTTACACAAAATGAAAGGTTCACCGTACCTATAGGATACGGTGAACCTTTCAAAAAAACCATTCACAAGTTGTTAGTTTTTATCCGCAAGCAGGTCGAGCAGCAGCTTGCGCTTCGCGCGCGGCTCTCCTGCTATTTGCAGTTTGGTGTAAATTTGATTCACATACTGCCGGATACTGCCCTCGGACAGATACAGCTTTTCCGCGATCTCACGGTTGTTCAGCCGCTGTGCCATCAGCCGGACAATCTCATATTCCCGCTCGGTCAGCGCAGACAGGGCTTCCGGACGGTCAAATCCGGCCTTTCGCCGCTCTGCGGCTTCTCCCAGTTCGATGATCTGTGCAACCGTTCCGGTTTGCAGCCGCTCTGCCAGCAATGGCTTGAGATAGCGATAATTCTCCGCAAACGGGATGACAAAGCCGTCCGGTTCCGCGTCGGTCAGTGCCCGATCGAGCTGCGCCTGTGCCTCCGCGTGCTTACCCAGCATTTCATATGCCGCTGCCGTCTGGATACGGATATGCAGCGCGACCAGTGCGTAGTGCATGCCTTCGCACACAGCGAGCATCCTTTCGCTCCGGCCGACGACACGGGCGTAGTCACCCTGTGCCAGACCGACCTGATTTTCGATCATCTCGATCATCGGCTTGCCCGGTGCCAGTGTATGCACAGTTGAAAGCCTGTGCGCACGAAAAACCTCCGGAATTTTATCGGTTTTTCCAAGCAAAGCGTAATAATACGCCGCAATCGCGTTCCACAGGTTCAGCCAGGAAGCATTGTGATGCCGCAGCAGCTCCGCGTGCCGCTCGGCAAGCGTGCAGTGATACTTCATCTCCGCAAACAGCGACAGCCGCCACGCCAGAAAATCACAGCACAGCGCCATATTGGCCTGCCCGTTGTCCTGAATCCGGGCGCACGCGCTTTCGAGTTCGATATGTGCATCCGTCAAGCGTCCCTGCAGGAACGCCGCCTCGGCACGCATGATGGTCTCGGCACCCTGACCGTGATTGCCGGTGATTTTATAATAGTGCGGCATGCACTCATCCATCTCGGCAAGCTCGCTCTGCAGCTCACCCGGTGCGCGGTAAAACATCATCAGCACAGACGGCGAGCCGAAGGTCCAGCCGCCGCCGGACTGGATGCTGATCGCCTTCCGCGACATCTGCGCGCTGGCACTCCGGTGCAGGCGGCTCATGGCGCTGATATCGTTGTAGCAGAGAAAACTCATGATCAGGTCGCATTCTCCCCGCAAATCGCCTTTTTCCTGTGCGGAAAGCGCTGTATTTTCGGAAATCGCCGTCAGCAGCAGCTCCTTCAGCTCCAGCATTTTCGGGATATTGCGCCAGTTGAACATACTCCGCATAAGCACCAGAATCGCCAGCGGATGGCTTGCGAGCACCGCTGCCGGGCATTCGTCCAGTGCTGCCAGCACTGCCTTCGGGTGCAGCGAGGAAAGCAGAATGCCTGCATCCTTCTGCAGCGTGCGCAGCATCGCATCGTAATCGCCGTTTTGCCGGTACTCGATCATGGCATGCAGATACAGCCGATGATCCTCATACCAGATGCCGAGCCGCCCGCGGTAGACGGTCTGCCGCTCCTTCGGCATGGACAGGAAGGTGTGCAGCGCGCATTCCTTCATCATGTGATGAAACCGGTAGGTCACGCCGTCCGGCAGACGCTTGACAAACGCATTCTGCCCGGTCAGCGCGGCAAGCAGGTCCTCGGCATGCGCGTCTGCCATGACGAACTGCGCCATTTCGACCGTAAATTCGTCGGCAAGTCCCATCACCGCAAGGAATTCCCGCTGCTTTTCGGGCAGCGGATCAATCATCGCAGCCGTAAAGATGGATGAAATATCCGAATTCGGGTCCGGCAGCACACCGTGCTCGGAAAACATCCGCAGATTCAGATAAACCGCCGAAAACCAGCCCTCGCTGTAATACAACAGCGTATCTATCTGCTCATCGGAAAGCGCGGTTCCGCACCGCTTGGTATAGACCGCCAGCTCGGTATGGTTAAGCCGAAGCTGCGCCGTGCCGATCTGGTACACCTTTCCACCCAGCCGGACAAGCTCTGCCGCCGGCAGGAACAGGTCGCGGCTGGCTAAAATCAGATGAACATTGGGCGGCAGCCGTCCGGCCAGCGCACACAGGAATCCCGGTGCGCGCTTGTCGGTCAGCAGGTGAAAATCGTCAATAAAAATATAGCAGGACTTCTCACCGGTCAGCGCATGACACAGATCGTCGATCAGAAGTCCGCCGCTGGCTCCGTCGGTCGGACAGTCGTACTCCCGCAGAAAGGCAAAGCCTGCACGCGCAAAGGCGTCCTGCACACTTTTCCAGAAAATCGCAAGATTGCCCGAGTACACACTGATGCGCACAATGTACGGCGCTTCGGCTCTGGCACGTTCCGCGAGATACCACTCCACCGCCGTCGTTTTGCCGTAGCCCATGGGTGCAACCACGGTCGTCATGGCACAGCGCGAGATTGGCCGCAGGCTCTCCTGCAGTCGCTCGGATATGTAGATCGTGTTCAGATTCCATTTCGGTTTTGGCATGGCGCACCTCCGAATACTGTAATGTGCTCTCCTGTCCGTTATACTGTCTAAATTATACGGGATTTCAGAGCGGGTGTAAACCGTGTATGCTGTTAAGGCAGCGTGCATAAATAAGGGAGCCGCCTTCCGGCAGCTCCCCTGCAGCTGATGCTTTTATACCTTAAATATACGGTGCAGCAGCGTACCGCCAGCAGAGCATGCTGAACAGCCGTGCGTATATATGCCCTCAATTTGAGCGTCAAGCCGCTTTTCCAACCGGCAGTGTTACCAGAATAGTCGTTCCCGTATCCGCGCTCTGTTCAACGCGCACTGTGCCGCCATGCAGGCGGACAATCTCCTGCACGAGCGCCAGTCCCAGTCCCACGCCGCCCATTGCGCGGCTGCGCGACTTATCCACGCGGAAAAACGGCTGAAAGATGCTGTCCCGGTACTCCTCGGCAATGCCCGGACCGGTATCCCGCACGCGGATTGCCGCCTGACCTCCTTCCCGCTCGACAGACACTTCCACCGAGCCGCCCGTGCGGTTATACTTGATCGCGTTCTCTGTCAAATTGAACAGCAGCCGGTACAGCAGCACATCACTGCCGACAAGCTGCACGTTTTCGCCTGCCTGCGTCAGTGTAATACCGTTTTTCTGTGCCAGCGGTGTCAGATCGACCAGCACCTCCTCGACCATCGGTGCAAGGTCGATACGGTCGGTGCGCGGCACCGATCGCAGGTCGCTCATCTCAAGCAGGGTGCGCACAAGCGCACTCAGGCGCTCGACCTGCTCCTGCTGAAAATGCAGCAATTTCGCGGTTTCTTCGCTCATCTGCCGATGTTCCGCCGCAAAGAGCTCCAGCCTTGTCTGCATCAGCGCCAGCGGTGTCCGCAGCTCATGGGCGGCGTTTCCCGTAAACTGCCGCTGTGCATCGAACGCCTGCGCCAGCCGGTCCAGCATACTGTTCACCGACTCGCTCAGCTGCCGGAACTCGGCAGTCGTATCCTCCGGCAGACGGGTGTCCGTCAGGCTTTCTTCATTGATCTGTTCGGTCTGCTGTGCAAAATCCTTCAGCGGCTTCAAAGCCTTTCCGCTGAAGAAATACGCGATAATGGCACTCAGCAGTGTCACCAGCGCGGTGATGTACCAGCCTATGCGCTCAAAACGCACCTTTTCTTCATTGACCTGCTGCGAAAAGTCACTGAAAAATGCCTGCATATTCTCTTTGGGTATCTGAATGGTCATTTCCTGCTGGTTTTCCGTCTTGTATTCCACCACAAAGCCGTTCAGCGCATCCATGCTGCCCGAGCCTGAGTAAAACAGCAGTAAATTCAGGCTCACACACGCCGCCGCGATAAGCAGCGCGGTCAATATCGTAATGCGCCACTGGACAGAAATTCGTTTGCTCATTCGTCCGCTCCTATCTCGTAGCCCTGACCGATCTTGTTGCGGATCGGGTCGTATCCCAGTGCTGCACGCAGTTTTTTTCGCAGCATGGAGATATGCACACGGATGGAGTTGCTGAAGCTGTCCACGCTGCTGTCCCACACATGCTCGATGAGTTCTTCCTGGCTGATGGGTCTGCCGCGGTTAAGCAGCAGATATTCCAGAATGCCGCTCTCCTTGCGCGTGAGCGAAAGCGTTTGTCCGTCTGCCGTAGCCGTGCGGCTGCGGGTATCAAACGTCAGCCCGCCGCACCGCAGGCATACATCCTGCTGCACAAATCGGCGGCGCGTCAGACTGCGCACACGCGCTTCCAGTTCCTCTAAATGGAACGGTTTGGACAGATAATCGTTCGCGCCGGCATCCAGTCCGTCAACCTTGTCGGATATTTCACTGCGTGCCGACAGGATGAGCACGCCGGTCTCCTGATCATGCTCCCGCAGGGTTCGCAGCACCGTCATACCGTCCACCTTAGGCAGATTCAGGTCGAGCAGCACCAGATCGTATTTTTCTACCGCCAGCAGCTCCAGCGCCGCTTCTCCGTCAAAGCAGATATCCGCCTCATAGCCGGACAGACGCAGTTTTTTTGCAATGTCCTCACACAGATCGCGCTCATCCTCTATCACCAAAAGACGCATGAGCTTTCCTCCTTTGCATTTTCATACCTTTATTATACCAGACAGGGATAAAATTTGTGTTAACGAAATCTGTTGCAAAAAATTTTTGTTTTTTTAGCACCTTAACACAGATTTTATCTCCCGTGCAGTATACTAGTGCCAACAACTTCGAAAGGGGCATAACAATGCTGAAGCACAGAACCGCCGCCCAGCTTTTCCTGCTGGCAGTCGGCATTGCAATGATCGGGTTCGGCCTGTGGAGAGGCGAAGCCGATACGGTATTATCAAAGGCGATCCGCCTGTGTATGGAGTGTGTTGGGATTGGATAAGAGAAATATTCCGGTTTTAGCCCGCTTTCGCGGCTGGATACAGGCAGCAGCGGCTCTGCTGACCAATATCCACCTGCCGAATTTTTTGCAGGGCAAATTATATCAGGGCGGCGGCAAGGCGGTCTGCGTGCCCGGCCTGAACTGCTATTCCTGTCCCGGCGCGGCGGGCGCGTGCCCGATCGGCGCATTTCAGGCGGTCGTCGGCTCGTCGAAATTCCGGTTTTCGTATTACATCACCGGTATCTTGATCCTGCTCGGCGTGCTGCTCGGACGGTTTATCTGCGGCTTTCTGTGCCCGTTCGGCTGGTTTCAGGAGCTGCTGCACAAAATCCCCTCGCCTAAGCTGTCCACCAAAAGGCTGAAGCCGCTCCGCTATGTGAAATATGCGGTGCTGCTGATCATGGTGGTGCTGCTGCCCGTACTTGTCACAAACGAGCTCGGCATGGGCGACCCGTTCTTCTGCAAGTACCTGTGCCCGCAGGGCGTGCTCGAGGGTGCGCTGCCGCTGGCGGCGGTCAACTCCGGCATCCGCGCCGCGCTCGGCGCACTGTTTACCTGGAAAGCAGCCGTTCTGCTGACCGTTATCGTGTGCAGCGTGCTGTTTTACCGTCCGTTCTGCAAGTGGCTGTGCCCGCTCGGCGCGTTTTATGCGCTGCTGAACCGCGTTTCGCTGTTCCGGATGCAGGTGGATACGCACAAATGTGTATCGTGCGGCGCATGCGCCAAAGCCTGCAAAATGGATGTGGATATTACGAAAAATCCCGATCATGCCGAGTGCATCCGCTGCGGTATGTGCATGAAAGCCTGCCCGACCGGTGCTATCTGCTACCGCTACGGTCTGGGCGATAAAACCCAAACGACTGACAAAGGAGAGACCATCTAATGAAACGAAATCGACTGATCGCATTTGCCCTGTCCATAAGCCTGCTGCTCGGCGCATCCGCCTGCGGCAAACCGGCAAAAACCGTCTCCGAACTGATAGCGGAGGAAAACGCCATCCTCGACCAGCACCAGGAACTGTGGACAACGGCTCTGAATTCGCTCGACAAGGACAATCTGTCGCAGAGCACCCAGAGCACCAACTACGCTGATGTACTCGATCTTGCGATTAAAAACGTCAAGGACCAGCTCTCGGACGAGGACTACAAGACGCTGACCGACGATGCCGCCAAGGTCCGCAAGCTGGAGGACCAGCTGCAGGCACTTCCGCCCGAGGAAGGCACCACCACACCCGCTAGCGACGCGTTCCCCGCTTTCGAAGGCAAAGACCTGGACGGCAACGCTGTGGACAGCAGCTTGTTCGCTGACAACGCGTTTACGGTCGTGAATTTCTGGTTCAGCGGCTGCAAGCCGTGCGTGGCTGAACTTGGTGATCTGGACAAGCTGAACCAGACCGTCAAGGCTCAGGGCGGCGAGGTTATTGGTATCAATACGGAAACGCTCGATGACAATGCGGATGCCATTGCTACCGCTAAACAGATTCTGCAGACCAAGGGGGCATCCTACCGCAACATTACCTTTGCATCCGGCAGCGAGGCAGGCCAGTTTGCACTGAACATCATGTCATTCCCGACCACCTATGTTATCGACCGGAACGGAAAAATCGTCGGTGAACCAGTACTCGGCGGCATCACGAACGAAAACAGCATGAAGCAGCTGCAGGAGAATATTGACACCGCGATTGCAAACGACGGAAAATAATACCCGAGTGTGATTGCCGCTGCAATCTGCATCATAAATATACACAGCGCAGATTGTGCCGAGAAAGGCAACGGAGATTAGCAGGGCCAGGTAAACGTAAACGAAGCCGCAGACGAAAGTCTGCGGCTTCTACGCGCCTGCAGAAATATCCACGAAGATATGCACAAACCTGTGGATAAATTTGAGGACGGAACTTTTCCTTGTTTCTCCTATATGGTATACTAAAATTATACAAGCGAAAATCTCAGGAAAAAGAGAAACACGAGGGATAAACATGGGACTGTTTTCAAAACCGGAGGTTGTGATTGCGAAGGAATCCAGCAACGCAAAGGAGTATCTGCGCCAGCTGGAGGAGCTGGCGGAAAAGGCAGCCGGAGAAAACGCGAAAAAAATCGCAAAAGAGATTGCCGTGGTGAAAGCCGGTATTATCGGTGAGGATAATATTCTGTTTGAGCTGAAAAACAGCGGTATGGATATGGTTGTGCTGCACGATTTGTATATTGAAAGCGTGTCCGGTGCCTCGGCACAGATTGACTTTCTGGTACTGACTCCAAAGATTAACTTTGTGTTGGAGTGCAAAAATCTGTTCGGCAATATCGAGATCAACAGCAAGGGCGATTTTATCCGCACAATTCGCTGCGGCGGTCGGTACTATAAAGAGGGAATTTATTCGCCGATTACGCAGAATCAGCGGCATTTGCAGGTGCTGAATGAATGTCGAAACGAAAATCATGGTAAGGTGATGGCAGCACTTCGAAATCACTGGTTTAGTAACTTTTTCAAGGGATTGGTCGTGCTTTCTAATCCTAAAACGATTATCAATGACCAAGATGCTCCACAGGAAGTAAAAAAACAGGTTATCCGTGCGGATCAGTTGGTGGAAACGATTAAGCGGATGAACAGAGAATCAAGTGAACTGAAATCTTCCATGAAGGATTTGAAAGAAGATGGTGAGTATTATCTGAACAAAATGCACATTGAAAAGCCAATCACCTATATCGAAAAATTCAAGCAGGAGGAGCTGGAAGACCAGCCTGCCGCCGAGCGGCCTGCACCTGCGCCGTCGGAGGGGAAATGCTGTCCGAAGTGCGGCAAGCCGCTTGTCATGCGGGAGGCCAGACGCGGTGCGCATGTCGGCGAAAAATTCTGGGGCTGCACAGGATTTCCTCAATGTCATTTTATAAAGAAAATCGTGAAAACCGAAAACAAATAAACAGAAAAGCGGCATGACTTGCATCAAAGTCATGCCGCTTTATGGTTACTTAAAACACAAACGCCTCGCTCTGCTCGATCTCAATCCCGCAGTCCGCGATAACCGTCTGATACTGCGCGTAAACTTCGGCTTCCATGCGCCACGCGATGCCGCATCCGGCGGACAATCTGCGCGGCACCGGCACCAGCCGGCCGGCAATACCGTTCTGCTTGCAGAATGACTCCATCTCCATGGCGGCATCGGTGGTGTGGAAGGTGAGCACCTGATACGGCTTTTTCTCTCGCATTACGCCTGAAAAACGATCTCGAAGCACCCGTCCGGACGCACGGTCGTCTGACCGGACTTGTTCTCATACTCGAGCATTTTCTCGATATTCTTGCGGGTGTGCGCCTCGTCACCGAGCACACGGATCAGCTTCCCCGGGTGATCCTGCATCGCGTCCATCGCCAACAGAACCGGCTCCGGACAGGACAGACCGCGAACATCTACTTCAACATATTCAGCCATTGCACATTCTCCTTTTCCGACTTACTTTGCCGTCTTTTTGCGGCGCAGATTGGTGCCCGCAATGACAAACAGCACGACAATGCAGACGATCACGGCGATTTTGCCGGCTGCCGCCGGGCCGCCGGCAACTGCAGGCTCGGTTTCGGTTGCCGCCTTGGCAGCCACACCGACCAGACCGAAGTTATGCGCGAATGCCGCGCCGATCAGCATGCCGAGGAAGGTAACCGCACTGTCAGACGAGCCCTGGCCGGCCAGAATAAGCTGACGCAGCGGGCAGCCGCCAGCCAGCACAGCCGCAAATCCTACAACATACATACCAAGAATGTTCCACAGGTGCTGGGAATGCGCGATCGGCTGACCGGAAAAACCGAGGTGGAAGCTGCCGGTTGCCGCATTGTAGACTGCCATCACGGCAAACAGAGCCGCGATAATGCTGATCAGGTCGAAATTCTTCATCAGAATGATGTCGCGGATGCTGCCCGCAAAGCACATACGGCTCTTCTGCGCGAGCGCACCGATGATGAGCGCAACGACCAGAGAAAGAATGATCGGCGCATGCTTGCTGCCTGGGCCCTCGGTGCTGACCGCATAAGCGCCGGTCGCCACGCCGATTACGAGCAGCGCCGCCAGCAGAACCAGCAGAACGGCGCCGCCGACCGGCTTGGCCTCATACGCACGGCCGAGCGAGAAACCCTTCTTAAGGAAGAACGAGCCGGTCGCCACACCGCCTGCAAAGCCGATAAGCGCGACCCACGCATTCAAGTCACCGGCGGCCATGCGAAGTACCATGCGGAGCGGACAGCCGAGGAACACGAGGGCGCCGATCATCATCGCAGCGCCCAGAATAAAACGCACCATCGGCGAGGAACCGGCGGTGGACTTATACTCCTTGGTCAGCAGCGCCAGCAGGAACGAGCCGCAGACAAAGCCGACGACCTCCGGGCGGAAATACTGCACCGGAGCCGCAGTGTGCAGCTTGAGCGCACCCGCTGTATCGCGGATGAAGCAGGCAACGCAGATCGCCATGTTGGCAGGGTTGCCGTAAATTGCCAGAAGCATGACCAGCAGTCCGATTACCGCACCGGACACTGCCAGCTTCCATGTCTTGTCAAACAGTTTCATGATTTTCTCCTTTTTGTGAAATGAGGGAATTTTATGCTGTATTCAGTATATCATGCGGTGTTTTCAATGTGAAATCGATTCTATTGATAATCTGATTGAATCTATTGATATAATCTATAAATACAGCTATAATGGAGAAAAAGAAAGGAATGCCGCCCATGGATATTCGTCAGCTGGAAGCCTATGTCTATACCGTGAAGTACCGCAGTTTTTCACTTGCTGCACAGAAGCTGTACCTGTCACAGCCGACCGTCAGCGCACACATCTGCAATCTGGAAAAGGAGCTGCACACGCAGTTGCTCAAGCGCACGACAAAAACGCTCTCGGTGACACCGGCCGGTCAGACGCTGTATAATTATGCCGCAGAAATCCTCGATTTGCGGCACAAAGCCATTCTGGAGCTGTCCAACGAGCAGGAAACCATGCTGCATATCGGCGTATCGTCCGTGCCGTCGCTGTATCTGCTGCCCGAGCTGCTGGCAGCGTACCACGAGAAGGCCCCGGAGATCCGGTTTCGCACCAGCTGCTCGGACAGTCTGGATGTGATAAACAAGGTCGCAGACAGCACCTGCGATATCGGTCTGGTCGGCACAAAGACCGCGGAGGCCAACTGCGAATTTCTGCCGGTCACCTCGGACGAGCTGGTAATCGCCGCACCGAACACACCGCATTTCCGTGCCTATCAAAGCCAGCCGGACCCGCTGACAGCGCTCCTGCGCGAACCGTTCCTGCTGCGCGAGGACAACTCGGGCACCAAGCAGGAAACACTGTATTTCCTTCAAAATCACGGTCTGTCGCTTGATGAACTGAATGTCATCGCCGTCATGGATGACGCGGCAGCGCTCAAGCGTTGCATCGCACTTGGCATGGGCATTTCCATTCTGTCGCGCGCAACTGTGCAGACCGATGCACAGCAGGGACGACTGCTGCTGTTCCCCCTCGGACGGTCAGCGTTCCTGCGCCGGCTGTACATTGTGTATCCGTCCATACGGCGTATGTCCGAGCAGGCTATTCACTTTCTGGATTTTATGAAAAGGTATTATCGGATTGGATGACAGCCGTGCTGTCCGGTTTGATATAGCCAATCGGGCAGGAGGCTCTCCTGCATAGAAAGCCGACCTCGCACACCACCGTGCGAACCGACCGGTACACGGCGGTTCTATCCGCAAGATCAAAACGGACAAAGCGGATTCCTTAAGGCAACACCGGATTATATGGAGGCGGGAAAGGCATCCATTCTGTGTTCCTGTGAACCGGCTGCAGCAATGGTATTTGGCTTTTTCTTGTTTAGAGAAATTCCTGCGGTGCTTTCGATTACAGATCTAATCATTGTACTGATCGCACCTGCTATGCTCGTACTTTCTAATAAAAAGCCAGAAATTGTGGAGGAAAATGATCATGTCAAAAGATGAGTATTTGATTACCGATGCGCCGCTGAAAGCGCTGACGGTTTTTGCTATGCCGATGATTCTCGGCAGCTTTTTTCAGCAGGTATACAATATGGCTGACTCCATTATCGTCGGTCAGTTTGTCGGCTCCTCCGCACTGGCGGCGGTCGGCGCCTGCGCTGCCCTGACCAATGTTTTCATTTGTGTGGCGCTGGGTGCAGGTGTCGGTGCCGGCGTACTCGTAAGCCGTTATTTCGGCGCCAGAGAGTATGGCAAAATGAAAACCATTGTATCTACCTCCCTGATCAGCTTTTTACTTCTGAGTATCATCCTTGGCGTCTTTGGCTTTTGTTTTTCCCATGCGATGATGAGCGGATTACAGACCCCTGCTGATATTCTGAAGGAGGCAGTACTGTATCTGCGAGTCTATTTCGTAGGTTTTCCGTTTTTGTTCATGTACAATATTCTTTCTACCATGTTCACTTCCATTGGTGAATCAAAAATTCCGCTGGGACTGCTGATCTTTTCATCAATCCTGAATATTGTGCTGGATCTTTGGATGGTAGCCGGTCTGAGACTTGGCGTGTTCGGTGCGGCACTTGCAACGCTGATTGCGCAGGGCATTTCGGCTGTGTTTTCACTTTTGATTTTCTTTTATCGGATGCGGCGGTATAAGAGCAGCTTTGTCTGGTTTGACGGGCAGGAGCTGCGTTCGATGCTTCAGATTGCTGTTCCATCGGTTCTTCAGCAATCTACCGTATCTATTGGTATGATGATCGTACAGGCGGTGGTAAATCCCTTCGGCACACAGGCACTCGCAGGATACGCGGCAACGATGCGGGTGGAGAACGTCTTTTCTCTGATTTTTGTGTCCATCGGCAATGCGGTTTCGCCGTATGTTTCCCAGAACCTTGGCGCAAACAAAACCCAGCGCATCAAAAAAGGCTACCGCGCAGCATTGGTGCTGGATGTATGTTTTGCTGTTCTTGCCTTCCTTGTCATTGAAACGCTGCACACGCAGATTTCCTCGCTGTTCCTTGGAAAAGACGGAACCGCCCTGGCTTATCAGGTGTCCGGGGATTATATGAGATGGCTTGGTTTCTTCTTTGTCTTTATGGGCATCAAAATGGCGACCGATGGCGTTCTTCGCGGACTCGGAATCATGCGGCCGTTCCTCATTGCCAATATGGTAAACCTTGCGATTCGCTTGTCCGTGGCGTTGATCTGTGCACCGCGTTTTGGTATTGCATTTGTCTGGCTTGCCGTGCCGGCAGGCTGGCTTGCCAACTTCCTGATTTCCTATACGGCTCTCAGAAAATCCTGGCCGACTGAAAAAAGTGGTGTTATCTCGGTAAATTCCAGTTTACCGAAAAGATGAAATCCTTCGGAACGGCATCTGAAATATTAACAGCGAAGTAAAAAAAACATCCCGAATCCTGTGTACAGTCCGGGATTGAACTGCACCCCCTCTGTCAGACCGTATATCATACTGTCTGACAGAGGGGGTGCTTTATTATGTTAAGAGGAAAACCGAAACTTACCCTCAACTCTTTACGCTTTGCACGGTCAGTCGATAATCTTAATACTCTCAATAACCGGCTGATTTTCCGTCTTAACCGTGCCGTTATCGTCCTCGACCGGCGTATTATCGCAGATTTCATCCACAACATCCATGCCCTTGGTCACATAGCCGAAGCAGGCGTACTGGCCGTCGAGATAGGTGCTGTCCTGCTGAACGATGAAGAACTGCGAGGATGCGCTGTCCGGATTGCTTGAGCGTGCCATCGAAACCGCACCGCGCGTGTGCGACAGCTTGTTCTCCACACCGTTATCCGAAAACTCGCCCTTGATGGTGTTCTCCGAGCCGCCGGTGCCGTTGCCCAGCGGGTCGCCGCCCTGCATCATAAAGCCGGTAATAATGCGGTGAAAGGTCAGTCCGTCATAAAAGCCGTCGTTTGCAAGGTCCATAAAATTCTGAACTGAGATAGGCGCTGCATCGCCGTCCAGCTCGATGTCAATCGTGCCGTGGTCCTTGATGGTGATTTGTGCATGGTGCTGACCGATGGGCTGTGCGGTCTCCTCAGCGGTCGTCTGCTGCGAGTTATCGCTCGTGTCGGTGGCATCATCCGTCGAGGTCTGCGCGCCCGTTTTGCCGCCGCAGGCGGTCAGAACCAGCATCGCCAACAGGCCAAAAAGCAAAAATGTACGTTTTTTCATGTGAAATTCTCCTTTTTAATATTCTAAACAGGTGGAATAGCAAACATTCCCGCGGTACTCCCCTATTATACGGTACTGCGAACGCGAAAACCAGTGTTTTTTCGGTGTCTGCAAAAAAATGCACCGCAAAACTGCGGTGCATTTTCTATCAAACGATACAGTGCGGAACCGATTTCTGCACAAACCGTGTCGTTCCGCGACAGCTTACTTCATAATGTCCTTATCGTGGGCCGCTTTGGCAACCAGACCGGACAGCGCCAACAGCGCGATCAGGTTCGGGAATACCATCAGGCCGTTGAACAGGTCGGACAGGTTCCAGACCAGATCAACATGCAGTGCGGAGCCGATCACGATGCAGACAACAACGATAGCGGCATATACCTTGACTGCCTTGCTGCCGAACATTGCCTTTACGTTCTGCTCACCGAAGAAATACCAGCCGATGATGGTAGAGAACGCAAAGAACAGCATGCAGATCGCAACAAAGATCATGCCCGCCGAGCCGAGGGAAGCCTTGAAGGCTGCCTGTGCCAGCTCGGTGCCCTGCAGACCGTCCGGTGCGCCCGGATTGAGCATACCCGAGGTCAGGATGACCATAGCGGTCAGCGTCAGTACAACAAAGGTATCGATGAATACGGAAACGATAGCAATTTCGCCCTGATCCTGCGGACGCTTTACCTTAGCCAGTGCGTGTGCGTGCGGGGTGGAGCCCATGCCGGCCTCGTTCGAGAACAGACCGCGTGCAACGCCGTAGCGCATTGCCTGACGAACCGTGATGCCTGCAGCGCCGCCGAGGATAGCCTGCGGGTCAAATGCTGCAACAAAGATGGACTTGAACGCCGGAATGATTGCCGCGTGGTTGATGCACAGGATAACAACGCAGCCAGCCATGTAGAACAGCGCCATGATCGGAACGACCTTTTCGGTAACAGCCGCAATACGGCCAACGCCGCCAAGGAAGATAAACGCTGCAATAATCGCGCAGATGATGCCGACAACGATCATCGGTGCGCCGAACGCGGTGTTGAACGCTACGCTGATCGAGTTTGCCTGTACCATGTTGCCGGTGAAGCCCAGCGCGAAAATAATTGCAACCGAGAAGAAGCCGGCGAGGAACTTGCCGAATTTACCGGTAAAGCGTGCGCGGATGTAGTAGATCGGACCGCCGGTAACGTGGCCCTTATCGTCCGTGGTCTTGTACTTCTGCGCGAGAACCGCCTCGCCGTAGATGGTGGACATGCCGAAGAACGCACTCAGCCACATCCAGAAAATCGCACCCGGGCCGCCGGAATACAGTGCGGTAGCCGCGCCTGCAATGTTGCCGGTGCCGACCTGCGCCGCGATTGCGGTGGTAAGCGCCTGGAACGGACTCATGCCGTCCTTGCCCGCCTTCTCACCGTTGAGCGAGAAATGGCCGAACAGGTGCTTCCAGCCTGCGCCGAACTTACGCACCTGAACGAAGCGCGTGCGGATGGTAAACACGATGCCGGTGCCAACCAGCAGGTACAGCAGCAGGCCGTTCCATACGACGTTGCTGACCTTGCTTACCCAGTCTGCCAATACTTCCATTGTCATTTTACATACCCCTTCTTTGTTTTGCGGCAAACAAAAAGCCGAACCCAATCAGCATCGGGTTACGGCTCCAAAGAAACGGAAAGACAGCAAACAGACGGTACACCCTGCACCGTGAGAAAACATTTGCTGTGGTTCCGCGGAACTTATTTTTATATCCTAACGTCTATAAAAACAGGTTCATCTCTGTCCTTTTGCCTGAGAGATTGGCACGCAAACCTCTTTGCGCGCGTTGCACCTTCGGCAGTCCCCTTGAGGAACGTTCTCCAGAGCCACATCCATTTACAGTCCTCATCCGGAAAACCGGACACCTGAGAGTTTTGCTCCTTCGGCAAGCCATGGGCAGTTGCCCGCGCGGCTTTTTCCTGCAAACTTCGTTTGTCGCGTATGTAGTTTATGGATTCAGTGTAACACCGTGACAACATTCTGTCAATGTCAATCAAGATATTCGTGAAAGTTTGTGAAAAACAGCAAATTTCTTGACAACCTATGCTATAATAGATAGGCTATACTGGTAGTATTATTGGTAAATCCAAGTAATCAACAGCATCCCTCGAAAGGAGGAAATTTACATGAATGATGCTTTGCAGCAGCTTCTCGACAGGCTGACGGCTCTGCTGGCGGAAAAACCGCTCATCGGGGCGTGGTACACGACCGTTGTGCGCTTTGTGTTCCCGCTGCTGGCGCTGATGATCCTTGTCGGTGCGATCCGCTCGCTGTGGAAGGTCAAGCACCCGGATGAGGTCTGGGGCTATCTGGTGCTGCGCAACGGCGTGCGCCTGCCCATCACCCACTGGGAGAACATCATCGGACGCGCCCCCAGCTGCGATGTGCAGCTGGAATATCCGTCGGTATCGCGTCAGCACGCCGCGCTCATCCGCGAGGATGACGGCAGCTGGACGATATACGACCTCGGTTCCAAGGGCGGCATCAAGGTAAACGACCTGCCGGTGGACGAGTATGCACTCGTCGAAGACGGCGACACGGTCACCTTTGCGGGTATTCCCGCTATCATGGAGCCCATTACCGCTGAGGAGAAGCGCACACAGATGGTCGAACGCCGCATTGAGGGCAAGCCGGCCGGCATGTGGGGTTCGCTCGTACTGCTGACGCTGTTCCAGATCCTCACCGGTCTGCAGCTCATTATCGCGCAGGGCGACAAGGCGACCACCACCATTCCGCTCACCTTTTTTGTCTTTACGGTAATCTGCTGGGCGTATTTCATCGTCATGCGCCTGTTCCGCCGCATCGGCTTTGAAATGGAGACGATAGCGTTCTTCCTATGTACGCTGTCACTCGCCGTCACCGGCTCGACCGTGCCGGATGAGCTGCCCAAGCAGCTGATTGCGATTTTGATGGGTCTTGCCATCTTTATCGTGCTCGGCTTCTTCCTGCGCGACCTGACCCGGGCGCAGAAGGTGCGCTGGTTCATGAGCGCAACGGCAGTCGGACTGCTGGCTATTACACTGCTGATCGGCTCGTCGCAGGGCGGCGCGAAGGCATGGCTGCGTCTCGGTCCTCTGTCTCTGCAGACCTCGGAAATTGCGAAAATCTGCTATATTTTTGCCGGCGCAGCAACGCTCGACCGCCTGTTCAACAAGCGCAACCTGTGGATGTTCATCGGCCTGACCGCTATCTGCGGAGGCTGTCTCGCGCTGCAGAACGACTTCGGCACCGCACTTGTGTTCTTTGTGACGTTCCTTGTTATCGCGTACCTGCGTTCAGGCGATTTCGCCACCATCGGCCTTGTGTGCGCCGGCTGCTTCGGCGCGGGCATGGTCATGCTGACCATCAAGCCGCACGTTGCCGCACGATTTGCCTCCTGGGGACATATCTGGGAGGACGTGTACGACAAGGGCTTCCAGCAGACGCATACGCTGACCGCAGCCGCCTCCGGCGGCATGATCGGCGTCGGTGCCGGCAAGGGCTGGCTCTCGAATCTCCCTGCCGCGGATACCGATATCGTGTTCGGTATGCTGTGTGAGGAATGGGGTCTCGTCATTGCCGTGCTGACCATCCTGTGCATCATTACGCTGGCCGTGTTCGCTGTCCGCGCCTGCCGTGCCGGACGCTCCAGCTTTTACACCATCGCCGCATGCGCGGCCACCAGTCTGCTGGTGTTCCAGACCTGTCTGAACGTATTCGGTGCGGTCGATATTCTGCCGTTCACCGGCGTTACGCTGCCGTTCGTATCCAACGGCGGTTCGTCCATGCTGTCGGCATGGGGTATGCTCGCCTTTTTGAAGGCGACCGACACCCGACAGAATGCATCGTTCGCGGTTCGTCTGCCCAGCCGCCGCGAGCTTAGAGGGGAGGAGTAACCATGCGGAAAATCGAAAAACGCAGTATTTTCTGTCTGATCCTTGCTGCACTGCTCGGTCTGGGTCTGGCGTTCTTCTGCTTCCAGTTTGTCGTAGACGGCGGCGACTGGGCCTCCTACCCGTACAACCGTCATCTCTATAACAACTCCGGTCAGCTGAAAGGCGGCACCATCCTCGACCGGGACGGCGATATGCTGTCCACGCTCGATGAGGACGGCAACCGCATCTACAACGATGACGCAGCCGTCCGGCGCGCCACACTGCACGCCGTCGGCGACAAAAACGGCAACATCGGCGCGGGTGCGCTCACCTCGTTCGCGGATAAGCTGTCTGGCTACAATCTGCTCACTGGCGTATATTCTCCGCTCGGCACCGGCAACAGCCTGTATCTGACGATTGATGCCTATTTGAACAATGTCGCCTATCAGGCTTTGAACGGAATGAACGGAACGGTTGGCGTTTATAACTATAAAACCGGTGAAATTTTGTGCATGGTGTCCACACCGACGTTTGATCCGGCTAATCCGCCGGACATTGCGGCGGACGATCCCGCGTGGGACGGCGTTTACGTCAACCGCTTGCTGTCCGCGAACTCGATTCCGGGCTCTATCTTCAAGGTTGTGACCATCAACGCCGCTATCGAGAACATCCCTGACCTGTTCCAGCGCAAGTGGACGTGCACCGGCTCGGTCAACATCGGCGGCGAGGAAGTCACCTGCCCGCACGCTCACGGCGAACAGGACATCGAGGAAGCGCTCGCCAACTCGTGCAACGGTGTGTTCGGTCAGCTGGCCGTCGAACTCGGCGGCGAAACCATGCAGAAATACGCGGATGCGGCAGGACTGACCAAGTCCATCAAGGTGGACGGCATCCAGTCCTCGGTCGGCAAGTTTGATTTCTCGGGCAATGACAATCAGCTGGCATGGTCGGGTGTCGGTCAGGGTCAGGATACCCTGTGTCCGATCAACATGCTCCAGTATATGGGCGCGATCGCCAACGGCGGCAAGGCTGCCGTGCCGCGTCTGATCGAAAAATCCACCACAGATTACGGCCTGCCGACCGGCATTTACTATCCGCACAAGTCGGCGCAGCTGATCGACGAAAAGACCGCGGGTACCATTGCGGATATGATGCACAACAACGTCATAGAGACCTACGGTCAGGATCGTTTCCCAGGCATGGATATCTGTGCCAAGTCGGGCACCGCCGAGGTCGGCGCGGATAAGTCACCGAACGCATGGTTCACCGGCTTCCTGCGCGACGAGGCCACGCCGTATGCTTTCATCGTTCTCGTCGAGAACGGCGGCGGCGGCTCGTCGGTTGCCGGTACGGTGGCTTCGCAGGTGCTGCAGGCTGCGGTAGAAAAGGGTTATTAAGGAGAGAGAAATCATGGCGCAAAGCACTGAAATACTCCCTAACGGACTGCAATTATTACAGGACGACCGGTTTTTTAAGCTCGGACAGGACAGCGTGCTGCTCAGCGCGTTCGCCAAGCCGAGACGCAATGCCAAACTGCTCGACCTCGGCTGCGGCACAGGCACTCTGGCGCTGCTCGTATGGCGGCCCGACCTCAAGATCACCGGACTGGAACTGCAGGACGGCCCGCTCGACCTGTTCCGGCAGTCCATCACAGCAAACGAGCTGGAAAACGTAACCGCTCTGCAGGGCGACCTCCGGCAGATGCGTACGCTGCTGCCGCACGGCAGTATGGATTACGTCATCTGCAACCCGCCGTATTTCGACCGCAACGCAGGCGCGAATGCGCCGACCGCCGAAAAGCGCACCGCAAGGCAGGACGCGACCTGCTCGGTCGAGGAACTGGCGGTTGCGGCCTCGTTCGTGCTGCATACCGGCGGCAAAGCCGCGTTCGTATTCCGGCCGGAACGGCTGTGGGTACTGCTCGAAGCGCTCTCGCGCGTGCGGCTCGTGCCGAAAAGAATGCGGTTCGTGCACCAGAGCGTGCAGGCGGCGCCAAGCGTCGTCATGGTCGAGTGCCGAAAAGGCGGCAGTGCGGAAGGACTTGTTGTTGAGCCGCCGCTGATCGTTGAGAGTGATGAATATTTCCGTATTTACGGAATTGAGAATTAGCGCTATCCTTGCGCGAGTCCCGTCCGCGCTGCGCTGAGACGCGCAATGCGCGATGATTTAGCCGCACCTTCATTTTCCATTATCCATTCTCCATTTAAGAAATTCCGGAGGGATTGAATTGTCTACATTATACTTAGTCGCAACGCCGATCGGCAACCTGAGTGATTTATCGCCGCGGGCACGCGAGGTTCTCAGCACAGTGGATTTCATCGCGGCAGAGGACACCCGCGTGACGCAAAAGCTGCTTAACGCCTGCGAATTGCCCAAAAAGCCGATGATCTCGTACTACGAACACAACCGCCGCGCACGCGGTGAAGCGGTTTTGGAGAAGCTGCTCGCCGGTGAGACCTGTGCGCTCGTAACCGATGCGGGCACGCCTGCGGTTTCCGATCCGGGTGAGGATCTGGTCGCGCTGTGCGCCGAGCACGATGTGCCCGTTATCCCGATTCCGGGCTGCTGTGCGGCGGTCTGCGCGCTGGCGGCATCCGGTCTGCCGACCGGACGCTGGTGCTTTGAAGGCTTCCTGTCGGTCAACAAAAAGGCCCGCAGAGAGCACTTGGACACTCTACAGGGCGAAAAACGCACGATGATCTTCTACGAAGCACCGCACAAGCTGTGTGCAACGCTGCGCGACTTGCGCGACGCCTTCGGCGGCGACCGCCGGCTGTCACTCTCGCGCGAGCTGACCAAGCTGCATGAGCAGACGCTCCGCATGACGCTCGACGAGGCGGTTGCCTACTTTGACGCCAACGCGCCGCGCGGCGAGTTCGTGCTCATCCTCGAGGGTGCGCCGGACGAGCCGGAGACCGAGCAGGACGAGGCCGAACGTCTTGCCTCTGCCGCCGAGGCGGTCCGCCGCCGCATGGAGCAGGGCCAGACCCAGAAGGACGCGGTCAAGGCAGTTTCCGCCGAAACCGGCGTAAAGAAAAACGCGCTGTACCGCTATGTGCTCGATCACGAAGAATAACGAAAAAACCGTTGCTTTGGCAACGGTTTTTTCGTTTTCTGCACTTATTTTTGATGTTTCGGGCAGCCGCTGCGGCAGCAATGTCCGCGTCCGGGGCACTGCGCATGACGTTCGCACAGCGCAACATCGCCGCCCTCGATCACCAGCCGTTTGCCGTTTACAAGGCAATCCGCCAGCTTGCGGCGGGCGTTGTTGTAGATCAGCTGCACCGTTGTGCGGGCTACCCCCATCTGCGCGGCAGCCTGCTCCTGCTGCAGATTCTCCAGATCCAGCAGACGGATAGCTTCATATTCGTCCAGCGTCATTTGCACGCACTCTGTCGTACTTTCCTGCGGAGAAAACTCGCTGAACGGCGGCATACCGCAGATTCTGCGGCACTTTCTCGGTCTCGGCATGGATTATTCGTGGCAGTGACCGCCGCAGCCGTGGCTGCCGCAGGAATGGTCTTCGCCGTGATCATGGTGCGCGCAGTGCACATTGGGATCAAACGCCAGCGTACCGTTCAGAAAAGCCTGTACCGCCTCATCTGCGTTGCCCTGCACGCCGCCGATCAGACGGATATTGGCCTCCGCAAGCGCTGCCTGTGCGCCGCCGCCAATGCCGCCGCAGATCAGCGTATCCACACCAAGCTGTGCCAGCAGGCCGGCCAGCGCACCGTGACCGCTGCCGTTCGTATCCACCACCTGCGCATGCAGCAGCTTACCGCCGGATACCTCGTACAGCTTAAACTGCTCCGTGTGGCCAAAATGCTGGAAAACCTCTCTGTTTTCATAGGTAACTGCGATCTTCATAACCATTTCCTCCGAATCATTTCTGGCATATGCCAATAACGTTACTTATAGTCTATCACGTTTTCGGCATATGTCAATAATAAGTTTTGGCATACCGCTATCCCATTATATAGAAAGCAGACGCCGATATCCGGATAAAGCAAAAACCCTTCCGAAAATCGGAAGGGTTTTGGAGCTTGTGGCCGGACTCGAACCGGCGACCTGCGCATTACGAATGCGCTGCTCTACCAACTGAGCCACACAAGCACTTATGCGTCCTGCGACGAATCTCTGCCTCGTTCACAGTGTTTTCAGTATATCATGCTTTTGAAAGTTCGTCAATATTTTTTTGAAATTTTTCTTGACATTCTCCGTGTATCCGTTATAATGGTATAGTATCCTTGCTCACATCAAAGGATGTGGGCCAAAAGTCCAAAAGGAGGTGCTAAGAATATGGCAAAGATTTCTGGCAAGTACGAGACTATCTTCATCGTTAACCCCAAGCTGGAAGAGGCAGCGGCTACCGCTGTTGTGGACAAGTTCAAGTCTCTCGTTGAGGCGAACGGCACGAACGTAGAGGTCGAGGACTGGGGCAAGCGCCGTCTGGCGTACCCGATCGAGGATCAGACGGAGGGCGTTTACACGCTGGTTCGTTTTGAGTCCAAGCCCGATTTCCCGGCTGAGCTGGACCGTATCTACAAGATCACGGACGGCATCATGCGTTCCATCATCGTCTGCCTGGACGACTAAGGCGGTGAACACCAATGCTCAATAAGGCGATTCTGATGGGTCGTTTGACCCGCGATCCCGAATTGCGCCATACCCAGTCCAACATGGCTGTGTGCTCGTTCTCGCTTGCGATCGACCGTGGTCGCAAGGATCAGAACGGCGAACGCCAGACCGACTTCATCGACTGTGTCGCATGGGGCCGTCAGGCAGAGTTCGTTGCACAGTGGTTCACGAAGGGTTCTATGGCAATCGTAGTCGGCCGTATCCAGTCCCGCCGCTGGCAGGATCAGAACGGCAACAACCGCACTGCAATCGAAGTAAATTGCGACGAGGTTTCCTTCGGTGAAACGAAGAAATCCCGCGATGCCTACAATGCAGGCAATCAGGGCGGTTTTGGCGGCTATGACAACGGATCGCAGATGCGGCCCGAGCCTGCCGCGTCCCAGGTTGCTCCGGCTTTCGATCTCCCCGCAGGAGATTCGGATTTTCAGGAGCTTGCTGATGACGACGGCGATGTCCCATTCTAAACTGAAGGAGGTTACGTGATCATGGAAGAAACCAAGAAGGAATTTACTCCCCGTCCGGAGCGTGCAGAGCGCCCGCAGCGCGGCCGTCGCCGTCGCAAGGTATGCGCATTCTGCGTAGATAAGGTTGCACACGTTGACTATAAAGATGCCGGCAAGCTGAAGAAGTACATGTCCGAGCGCGGCAAGATCCTGCCCCGCCGCATGACCGGTACCTGCGCTGCTCATCAGCGTCAGCTGACCGAGGCTATCAAGCGTGCACGTCACATTGCTCTTCTGCCCTACACCGCAGAGTAAGCAATTCGTTTTTTATAATCAAGGATACGCAAAGCGTCGTTTTCGCAAGAAAGCGGCGCTTTTTTGCACCCTTGTTTCTCGTTTGCAGCAAACAAAAAGGACGCGTTATGCGTCCTTTTTTCGTTATTCCCGTGTTCAGTTCATCAGATCGAGCAGCTTATAGCAGCGTGTTTTGGTGTAGCTCTGCTTAAAGCTGTAGGATGCAAGCTGCTTTGCGGTATCATCCTCGGTCTCCTTTGCGGCATTTTCCGCACCGGAATCCCGCTCCTGCACCCACTGCTTGTAGCTTGCTTCCTCAGAAGCGTACTGATCGGCGTTGAGCACGGTTGCAAGGTAGTCGTACATCTCCCCCAACAGGTTATCCCATTGCTCAAACGAGCTTGCGGTCATGGCCAGCTCATCCTCCTGGTTGGCTGCCGACGAAATTTTCAGATCGTCACTTTCCAGCTCATCCATCTTTTTGCTGAATGCATCGCGCTGCTCGGCCTTTTTCTGGCTGTTCTCTTCCTGCTGCTTTTCCTGCTGCTGTGCATCGGAAAGCTGCTTCTGCAGCTCCTTGACCTGCTTTTTCTGGTCAGCGGTCAGCGAATCATCATTTGCCAGAGAATCCAGCTTGCCGCTGGCGGCATCGTACTTTTTATCGTCCAGATAGCTCTGCGCCTCGTCCAAATCGGAGTTGAACTGATCGTCCGACTGAGCAGACTGCGCCTTATCGAGCAAATCCTCGATGGCCTTGTACATCGCGGAATCCGGGTCGGTGACACGGTTCTGCAGCTGCTTGAGCGCCGCAATGGCCTCGGTGTACTGGCCGTTGCCCACATAATCCTCAGCGGACTGATAGTCCTTAATCAGCTGAATGGTCGCATCCAGAGCAGCCGGATCCTTGGCCTCCTCCTGCGCCTTCTGGTAATACGTAAGCGCCTTGTCGAAGTCACCGTGATCCATGTATTTTTCGGCCATGATGAGGTTTTCGTCGGTCTTGTGCGAATTTGCAAAATACCACACACCGCCGCCGATCAAAGCCGCCACGATGATGACCACCAGCGCAATGATCAGGCCGCGTTTTCCCTTGGACGGCTTTTTGTAAACGCTGTCCTTCGGATCGGCCTCACCGTTGTAGTAGGTCGTGCGGCGCTCGGGCGTGCCCGCAGTACGGCGGACCGGCGGCGTGTCGATCGGGCGCATGGTATCCTGCGTGGGAATGTTCAAATTCGGGATATTGGGATTGGTGTCTGCCAGCGGATCGGCAACCGTGTCGTCCACCGGAAGCTGCTGCTTTTCATCCCGCATAGCCGCGTCAAACGCGCTGGTGTCAATCGGACCGGTCTCGACAGGGTCCTTCATATCATCCGGCAGGGTGGTAAATACAGCGGTTTCGTCGTTGACACCGGTCTGCTCGACAGCTGCGCCGCAGAAGGGGCAGAATTTGCCGGCGATCGGCAGCTCCTTGCCGCAGTTTTTGCAAAGCATGGGTGATTTCCTCCTTTGAAAAAGGGTCATTTTTGTGATTATTTTATAGTATAACATGCTATATTCAGATTGTAAAGCGTGGATGGCTGTTCCCGTTATTGGGATTGCCGCTTGCGAAGCGAGGGAAGCTTGCCTACCCTCTTGCCCTCTCGGCGTGGGTACGCCGCCCCCAGCGGGCAGCGAAATGTTTCGGAACTGAAACCTTACTCGTCTTGACAAGCTCTGGTCCGGAACGTAAAATATAGGTAATAAGGTAAGGCAGAATGTCCGCATTCTGCAACTGTCAAAAAGGGGATAGTATTTTGAAGTTGACAAAACGCATTTTCAGCGGTCTGCTGGCCGCCATGATGCTGTTCACCACTGCTTTTGCCGTAAATGATTCGGCGACAACCACGGCTGCAAACGCGCTGACGTTTGCACTCAAGCCGATCACCGGCAGCGAGTACGACAGCACCGCTCTCCAGACCGATCTGGCAGCAGCGCAGAAGACCATCTCGCAGCGCATGCAGCTTGAGGGTCTGACCGGCGCGTCTGCCGCCGTTTCCGGCGATGTGATCACCGTTTCCATTCCGAAAACAGCTACCGGCAGCACTGCCGCTTACTGGGCCGCTCGTCTGGGCGACCGCCGTCTGTGCAGTGTAACCGACTTTCTGAACGAGGAGTGGCAGTTTGACCGTGCAGATTTTGCCTCTGCCAAGGCGACCACCGAAAACGGCAAAGAAGCCGTTGAGATCGCCCTGACCGACTCCGGCAAGACCAAGCTGACCGAGGCCCACAACAAGGTAAAGGCATACCTCGCGGACAGCAAGAACGACGCTGACAAGGCGCAGTGGCTCACCTTCCACTGGGGCACCACCACCTTCCGCATGCTGGTGGACAACAGCTTCTCCGACAGCAAGCTGGTGATCGGCGGCGATTCCGATCCGCTGCGTGCCGGTGCGTCCAAGTACATGCCGCAGTATCTGATGCTCGATCCGCTCCCGTTTGCAATGGAGCAGACCGCCGTTCCGACGACCACCGAGCCGACGACTCCAACCACTCCCACCGAACCCACGACTCCGACTGACCCGACCACACCTTCCGATCCGGCAACCACGGATTTCCCGGACATCGACGGCCACTGGGCTGCCGCTTCGCTGCGCAAGGGTGTTGAGCTGGGTCTTCTGAAGGGCATCAACGGCAAAATTATGCCGAATAACTCGGTCAAGCGTTCTGAAGCTATCGTTATCCTCAACCGCGCACTTGGCGCAGCGCAGGCCGACAGTGTATCCGGTCTGGCTGCCAGCCAGCAGTCCGCATGGTACAGCAAGGATCTGGGCAAGGCCATCCACCTCGGCCTGATTACCGCAAACGACAACCGCAACTTTGACACTGCAGCTACCCGTGCTGAGGCTTTCGTGCTGATGGCTCGTGCGTTCGCATACGACCGCGCAGAGACCGCTGCCGATGAGCTGAGCAGCTTCACCGACACCTCCTCTATGACCACCGAGCAGAAGCAGGCAGCTGCCGCTCTGATCAGCAAGGGCGTTGTAAACGGTACCTCTGCTACCAAGCTGTCTCCATCGAACAAGCTGACCCGTGCACAGTTCGTCACCATGATCGTGCGCATTGCCGCTGCCACCAACGCAGACAGCGCACCGACCGAGCTGGCCGGCGGCACCGTACTCACCAATCCGAGCATCGCTCTGACCGGCGCAGTCGCAGACGGCGACTGGATCTTTGCCGCTCCCACGAATGAAATTTCGCTTGATTCCGTCAGCAGCTCGCACCGCATTGTCCTCAAGGGCGAAGAGCGCGCTGTACTGAACGGCACCAAGCAGACCAGCATTTCCACGCTTGCTGTTGACCCGGCAGGCACGGCTGATGTGAAGATGGACAACACTTCGTCCATAAACACGCTCGTTATCGCGGGCAAGGGCGGCTCCGTTGGCTACAGCGGCGCAGTCTCCAACATCGAGATCACCGCTTCCGGCCGCACCATCGTGCTCGAAGGCATGACCTCGGATGCCATCACCATTACCGGCAGCAACAACACCATCCTGCTCAAGGGCGACGCGGATACCGTTTCCGTACTGCGCGGCTCCGGCAACCGCATCACGCTGTCCGGCACGGTCGGCACGATGGTTCTGGCCGGCAAGAACACCACGGTTGACGGCACCGGCAAGATCGGCACCGTAGACACCCGCATGGTCGGCTGCACGGTAACGGCTAAGGCCGACCACACGATCGACAACATCGATCCCGGTCTGGATGGCGTTCAAATCACGATGACCGTTCCGGATAAGGTTAAGGCCGGCGGCTCGCTGACTGCCAAGGTCAGCTTCTCCGGCGTAAAGGAAGGCGTTACCTGCACTGCAATCTGGTATCAGGACGGCTCCGCGATCAAGGGCTGCACGAACAACAGCTTCGAGCTGACCAACGACAAGACCTCCAGCCACACCAGCACTTTCACCTTCACCAAGAATATGAAGACCAGCACGGCGATTGGCTTTAAGCTGCTCTACGACAACCCGTCCACCGGCGAGACCGAGCAGGTTTACGCCCAGAAGACCGTTCCGATCGAGAATTACTCTGCCGAGTGGTATGCACAGCGCGATGCTGCCGCTATCCTCAAGCAGGTATCCTCGGTTTACCGCGGCAACTACACCACGTCCTACGCGGCTAACAACGACTACTCCACCACCACCAAGGAGGTCTGGATCAACGCCAAGGGCTACTCCAGCAACACCAATTATCTGGTCTGGATCAACCGCGCATACCAGCATGTAAACGTATTCACCGGCTCCAAGGGCAACTGGAAGCTGACCAAGAGCTTTATCGTCGGCACCGGCGCTGCCTCCACCCCGACTCCGGTCGGCGTGACCACCGTCAGCTACAAGCTGAAGGCAGGCTGGACCACCGGTACTTACACGGTTCGTCCGGTTGTAGGCTTCTACCCGGGCACCGGCTACGCGTTCCACTCCCGCCTGTGCTATCCCGGCACCGATACCGAATACGACTTCAGCAGCGGCTATCCGGTTTCGCACGGCTGTGTACGCATGAAGCACAACGACATCAACTGGATTTACAACAACGTACCGATTGGTTCGACTGTCGTAATCTACTAAACCGCAGCTGCAAACACCGATATTCTCCGTTTTTCCGGAGAGTATCGGTGTTTTTTTGCCGCAAAACAGTGTGTACATCATCAACATCCTGTCTTGCACCGCAACGATAAATTCTCACCATGATAATGAATTCGTCATTTTATACGCATTTTTCGCAAATGCGATTGATTATCGTTGTGACATTTTAATGTTGACACCGACAACATCAAGGACTATAATAAACCCATCACAACAAACAACGAGGTGAGAAAATGGCCGATCAGTATCATCACGGAAATCTCAAAAGCAAGCTGTTGGAGGAAGCGGTCACGCTGATCTCGCAGGACGGCCTCGAAAATCTTTCTCTCCGGCGGCTGGCAACGCAGTGCGGCGTGAGTCACAACGCCATCTACCGCCACTTTGACAGCAAGGAGCGCCTGATCGACGCCTGCCGTGCCTACGTCATGCAGGAGCTGACGCGCACACTCGAGCTGACGCTCAGCGGTCTGGACGAAAGCCTGCCGCAGACCATGGAGCAGCTCGGCACCGCCTATCTGGATTTTTACATGCGCAACCCGACGTATTTCAGCGCGTATTTCCGCAACGCATCCCAGAAGCTGACGTTCTCGCTTGAGCCGATCGAGGGCAACTACCCGCCGTTTTCCGTTTTCCGCCGTGTGGCTGTCGCTATCGCGGAAAAGCAAGGCATTCCGCAGGATGAGACACGATGGCGGCTTCTGCGCTACTGGACGATGCTCAACGGCATGTTCGCCATGTGGATTTCCTCCAACGTGGAACTGCCCGAAAACTGGAAAACCTGTCTGAAAAACGAATTTTAAGGAGCGTTTACGATATGAAACAGATCATTCTCACGGGCGACCGCCCGACCGGCAACCTGCATGTCGGCCACTACGTCGGCTCACTGGCCGAGCGCGTGAAGCTGCAGAATTCCGGAAAATATGACGAAATTTACATCATGATTGCGGACGCGCAGGCGCTGACCGACAACGCCGAGCACCCGGAGCGCGTGCGCCAGAACATTATGAAGGTCGCGCTGGACTATCTTGCGGTCGGCATTGACCCGGAAAAGACGAATATCTTCATCCAGTCCATGGTGCCGCAGCTGACCGAGCTGACGTTCTACTATATGAACCTTGTCACCGTGTCCCGTGTACAGCGCAACCCTACCGTTAAGGCAGAGATCCAGATGCGCAACTTTGAAGCCAGCATTCCGGTCGGTTTTTTCTGCTATCCGATCAGTCAGGCGGCGGACATCACCGCATTCAACGCTACGGCTGTTCCGGTCGGCGAGGACCAGGAGCCGATGCTCGAGCAGTGCCGCGAAATCGTGCACAAGTTCAACACGATTTACGGTGAAACGCTGACGATGCCGCAGATTGTTCTTCCGTCCAACAACGCCTGCATGCGTCTGCCCGGCACGGACGGCAAGGCGAAGATGAGCAAGTCGCTCGGTAACTGCATCTACCTTGCAGATCCGGAGGAGGTCGTTCGTGACAAGATCATGTCCATGTACACCGATCCGGACCATATCCGCGTGCAGGATCCCGGCAAGCTGGAGGGCAATACCGTATTCACCTATCTGGATGCGTTCTGCCAGCCGGAGCACTTCGCAGAATTCCTGCCGGACTACCAGAGCCTCGACGAGCTGAAAGCACACTACCAGCGCGGCGGACTCGGCGATGTGAAGGTAAAGAAGTTCCTGAACAACGTCATGCAGTCTCTGCTGTCGCCCATGCGTGAGCGCCGTGCGCAGTGGGAGGGTCGCCTGCCTGAAGTCTACGAGATTCTCAAGAAGGGCAGCGAAATCGCCGCTGAGACCGCTCAGGGTACGCTCGATCGAGTCCGTCACGCGATGAAGATCGACTATTTCACCGATAACGCCCTGCTCAAGTAAAAATAGCAAAATAAAGGACGAACCGCTTGGTTCGTCCTCTATTTTTACACTTTCGGGATTTGTTGGGTCACGCAGTGGATATTGCCGCCGCCAATCAGAATATCGCGGGCAGCAATCGCAACCACCTTACGGGTCGGGAAAAGCTCCTGCAGGATGGCCTGCGCCTTTTCATCCATCGGGTCGCCGAAGGCGGGCATGACAACAGCCTCGTTCGCAATGTAGAAGTTGACGTAGCTTGCCGCCAGACGCTCTCCCGGGGTACGGGTCGGCTCGCCGTCACACAGGTCAAGGCCGTCGCACTCCTCTGCGGTGATGGTCACCGGCTTGGGCAGCGGCAGCTTGTGCACCTTGATCCTGCGGCCCTTGGCATCGGTCGCAGCTTCCAGTGCATCCAGACTGGCCTTGGAAAGCGCATACTGCGGGTCGGTCTCGTCGTCCGTCCACGCGAGAACCACCTCGCCCGGAGCCGTGAAGGCGCACACATTGTCAACGTGCTCGTTGGTTTCGTCGTTATAAATGCCGCGCGGCAGCCAGATCACCTTGGAAACGCCCATATAATCGCACAAAACCTGCTCAATTTGAGTCTTTGTGAGATCGGGATTGCGTCCCGCGCTCAGCAGGCAGGCTTCGGTGACGAGCGCGGTGCCCTCGCCGTCCGAGTGGATGGAGCCGCCCTCGCAAATGAAATCGCGTTTGTCGTATACGTCGTTGCTGACCAGGTCGCAGAACTTGCGCGCCACGCGGTTGTCCTTCTCCCACGAGGGATACAGGCCGTCCACATCGCCGCCCCACGCGTTAAACCCCCAGTCGATGCCGCGGCGCTCTCCCCTGCCGTTGATAACAAAGGTCGGGCCAACGTCACGCGCCCACGCATCGTCAGTCTCCATCACGACCAGACGAACGCGGTCGGGCAGCTGCGCACGCGCGTTGTCATACTGCCCTTCCGAGCAGAGCACGGTCATGCTTTCGCTTTCGGAAATCGTCTCGATCACACGCAGAAAGGCTTTCCGGGCCGCATAGGCGCCGTACTGCCAGCTGTCGGCGCGTTCCGGCCAGATCATCAGGCAGCCCTCATGCGGTGCAAACTCCGCAGGCATATAAAACCCGTCCTGCGCGGGTGTGGTATGCAAAATTTTCATGGTATCTCTCCTGTTCGGTGGTACATCAAGAGTACAACATTTTGATTGAATTTGCAATGGTCGTAGGCGGTTTGAAATGAAAAATTGAGAATGGAGAATGGAAAATGAACGTAATATTGAACGGTATGCGGGCGGTCGCCGGCCGCCCCTGCGATTCCACGATTGCCGCCGTTTCTTAATGATAACGCCATTCTCACCTGATAAATACACCGATTTTCCCCTCACCTGCATTCTCCATTCTCCATTTTCCATTCTCAATTATTCAACTTTCCCTTTATCAACCCCGCAGAATATGGTACACTAAAAATGTATCAACCCATTTCCAAAGGAGAGGTGCATACCATGAATTACGCTTACACCTATACATACACACCGCTTTTCACAATGATTCTGCCGATTCTGGCACTTTTACTGATTCTTGCGGGTGGCATCGCGCTGTACACGCTGTTTGTCCGCAAACCGAATCACTACCACGGTACAGCGGCAAAGCTGCATGATTTTCTCAATTTCCGGCACGCATACACCGAGGGTCTGCTGAAAATCCTGTACTGCATGACGGTCGCTGCGCTGGCTGTTTACAGTGTTATTCTGCTGTTTTTCCACTTTTTCTGGGCGATCCTGCTGTTTATTGTCGGAAATATTGCTGCACGGCTCGGCTATGAATTTATTATGATGCTGTTCAGCATGCACCGCACCCTGCGCAGCATTGACCGCAAAATGCCCGAGCCGCAGCCGTTCGAGCAGCCGGCTCCCGCACCGCAGCCCGAGCCGCAGAATACACCGGAAAATCCGCTCCCGCCCGATCAGCCGTAACACAAGCCGCTGTTTCCGCTTGAAATTTGTTCAACGCAGATTGCAAAAACACGCAAGTCATGATAAAATAGATATACTATCATAGAATTTCGCGGCAGGACCAACCCATGTGCTGCCCTACAGAAAAGTGTATCTTAGAAAAAGGAGGTCCGTGCATTGAAAATTCAGGAAAGCGCGGAAAACTACCTGGAAGCCATCCTGGTTCTGACGCAGAAAAATGGACAGGTGCGCTCGATCGACGTTGCGCACTACACCGGCTTTTCCAAGCCGAGCATCAGCCGTGCCGTTGGCCTGCTGCGCGATAACGGTTACGTTTCCATCGACCAGAACGGTCTGCTGGGACTGACCGAATCCGGCATGCAGATCGCCACCAGCATTTACGAGCGCCACACCGTGCTCACCGCGTTCCTCACCGCTCTCGGCGTGGACGCTGAGACCGCCGCTGAGGATGCGTGCCGCATCGAGCATGTGCTGAGCGAGGAAACCTTCGACAAGCTCAAGCAGCATGCGAAGGCGTATATCGACGCACAGGGTAAATAAGACCCGTTGAAAATCCTGCCTGAAAAGGCAGGATTTTTTATATCAAATTTTATCGAACAAATTTTCGATAAAATCATTGCATTCAAATCAGCACCCTGTTATAATGGGTGTATCGAATCCGAATACACCGCCGCTCTGCGGCTTGCATATTTGTAACTTTTTCAGGAGGAAATGCTATCATGGCTACCAAAAAGCAGTTGGAACCGGTCGCTCCTGCGACTGATAAGAAGAAAGCACTTGCCGCTGCGCTCGGTCAGATCGAAAAGCAGTTCGGCAAAGGCTCGGTTATGCGTCTGGGCGAAAACACCGGCATGAATATCGAACACATCCCGACCGGCTCGATCGGTCTGGATCTCGCGCTCGGCATCGGCGGTCTGCCGCGCGGCCGAATCATTGAGATCTACGGACCGGAATCCTCCGGTAAGACCACGGTTGCGCTGCACAGCGTTGCAGAGGCACAGAAGCTGGGCGGCACGGCTGCGTTTATCGATGCCGAGCACGCGCTCGACCCGGTTTACGCCAAGGCACTCGGCGTTGACATTGACAGCCTGCTGGTCTCCCAGCCGGACACCGGTGAGCAGGGTCTGGACATTGCGGAGGCGCTCGTACGCTCGGGCGCGATCGACATCGTGGTTATCGACTCGGTTGCCGCGCTGACACCGCGCGCCGAAATCGAAGGCGAAATGGGCGATTCCTTCGTCGGTCTGCATGCCCGCATGATGAGTCAGGCGATGCGCAAGCTGGCCGGCTCGATCGCCAAGAGCCAGTGCGTAGCCATCTTTATCAACCAGCTGCGTGAGAAGGTCGGCGTCATTTACGGCAATCCGGAGGTCACCACCGGCGGCCGTGCGCTCAAGTTCTATGCGTCTGTCCGCATGGAGGTTCGCCGCGTGGAGCATCTGAAAAACGGCACCGAGCTGATCGGCAGCCACACCCGCGTAAAGGTTGTAAAAAACAAGGTCGCTCCCCCGTTCAAGCAGGCTGAGTTCGATATTATGTACGGCGAAGGCATTTCCCGCACGAGCGAGCTGGTCGATCTCGGCGTGGAATTCGGCATCCTCAACAAATCCGGCGCGTGGTTCTCCATGGGCGATACCCGTCTGGGTCAGGGCCGCGATGCTGCCAAGCAGTATTTCAAGGATCATCCGGACATCGCGGATGACGTACAGGAGCAGATCATGGAAAAGGTAGCCGAGGAGCGCAGCAAGCTGGCGCAGAGCCATGCGGCACGTCCTTCCGCCGCTGTGCCGACCGAGAAGGCCGAAAAGCCTGCGGATAAGGCACCGCGTCCGTCGTCCTCCAAGGCGGTCTCCATCGACGCGGACGATTTTGACGACCTCGACGAAGAATAATGAGCGAGGATAAATACCGCGCAGCCCTCGATATGGCGGTAAAACAGCTGTCTTACCGGGCGCTGAGTGCGAAAATGCTGCGCGACAAGCTGCTTGCCAAAGGACACGATGAGGAAGCCGCCGATTACGCGCTTGCGTGGCTGATCGAACGCAGTATGCTCAATGACGAGCTTTTCGCGGAAAGCGTTGTGCGCGGCTACACGCGCAAGGGCTACGGCGCGGCACGCATCCGGCAGGAGCTGACCCGCCGCGGCATAGACCGCGACACCGCAGAAGCGGCTATGCAGACCTTCTCTCCGGATGAGGCGCAAATGCTGGCTCTGCTCGAAAAACGCCTGCGCGGTGACGTTTCCGACCGAAAAGAGGTCGAAAAAGCCGTTGCGGCACTCCAGCGTCGCGGTTTTGCGTGGAATGATATCAAGCGCGCACTCGAAACCTACGGCAATTCGCTGCCGGAGGAAGAATAGACTCCATCCCTCTTACGGAAATGTGAGAGGGATGTCTGTTTTTTAGCCGTAAATCCGCTTGCATGAAACCTGCTGTTGCGGTATCATAATAATCAGAGAAAAACTCTACCAGAAAGGAAGTATTTCCATGGAAACCAATAAAATTCCCGCCCGCGCAGATGTGCCCGCAAAGGACAAATGGGCGATTCAGGATCTGTTTGCGACCGACGATGACTGGCGTGCCGCGTTAGCGAAGGCCAAGGAGTTCATTCCGCGCATCACTGCATTCCGCGGCAGACTGGCCGAAAGCGGCGCTGTTCTGCTGTCTTTTTTCCGTCTGGATGATGAAATCAGCCTTGCATTTGACGCGCTCGTACACTACGCCCAGCGCCGCAGCGATGAGGACACCCGCGTCGCCGCCTATCAGGAGATGGTCAGCCAGGTGACGCGCTTCGCGGTCGAAATTCAGTCTGCCGCCGCGTTTGAGACCCCTGAGCTGCTCGCCATCAGCGATGAGGACATGAACCGTCTGTACGCCGAAGCACCCGAGCTGGAGCTGTACCGCCTGAATATCGACCGCATTCGCCGCCGCCGAGAGCATGTGCTGTCCGACAAGGAGGAGGCAATCCTCGCCGCTGCAGGCGAAATGGCCGCCAGCCCGGATGACATTTACTCCATGCTCAACGACGCTGACCTCAAATTCCCGGACGCAGTGGACAAGGACGGCATCGCGCATCCGGTCACGCACGGCACGTTCATCCCGCTGATGCAGTCCTACGACCGTGTGCTGCGAAAGTCCGCGTTCGATTCGCTGTACTCGGTGTACGGCCAGTTCCGCAACACCTCGGCGGCAACGCTGTCCGCGCAGCTCAAGCAGCTACTGTTTTTCGCAAACGTGAGAAAATATCCCTCGACACTGGATGCCGCGCTCGACGGCAACGAGGTGCCGACCGAGATTTACCGCAACCTGATCGACGCGGTGCACCGCTCGTTTGCGCCCATGTACCGCTATGTTGCGCTGAGAAAGAAGCTGCTCGGCGTGGACGAGCTGCACATGTACGACCTGTATGTGCCGGTCGTGGACGGCGTGGAGATGAAATTCACGTTCGAGGAGGCCAAGGAGATCGCACTGAAGGCGCTTGCGCCGCTCGGCGAGGACTACCTGAATCTGCTCCGCGAAGGCTTTGCCAACGGCTGGATCGATGTGTACGAGAACGAGGGCAAGCGCTCGGGCGCATACTCGGCAGGCGCGCGCGTACACCCGTATGTACTGCTCAACTTCAAGGGCACGCTCGACGACGTGTTCACGCTTGTGCATGAGATGGGCCACTCTATCCACTCGTACCTGTCCAACAAGACCCAGCCGACCGCGTATCAGGATTACGTTATCTTTGTTGCCGAGGTTGCATCCACCTGCAACGAGGCCCTGCTGATGGAATACCTGCTGTCCGTCACGACCGATAAAAAGGAGCGCGCGTACCTCATCAACCACTTCCTCGAGCAGTTCCGCGGCACGCTGTACCGTCAGACCATGTTCGCTGAGTTCGAGCTGACCGCCAACGAGATGACGCAGCGCGGCGAGGGCACGACCGCCGAAGCGCTCTGCGCGATGTACAAAAAGCTGAACGAGCAGTATTTCGGACCGGAAATGAACGTAGACGAGGAGATTTCGCTCGAATGGGCGCGCATCCCGCACTTCTACTACGATTACTACGTTTACCAGTACGCGACCGGCTACGCCGCTGCCATCGCACTGTCGCGCCGCATTCTGCGGGAGGGTGAACCGGCGGTGAAGGATTACCTCGGCTTCCTGTCCGGCGGCTGCTCTGCCGACCCGATCACGCTGCTGCGCGGCGCAGGCGTGGATATGGCAAGCCCGAAGCCGATCGAGGACGCAACAAAGCTGTTTGATGAAATGATCTCTGAAATGGAAAAGATTCTGAATTGAGAATTGAGGATGGAAAATGAAGAATGATGTTTCTTTTTTCATTTTTTCATTGTCTGTAACACTCAATTAGAGTAAAGAAAAGGCACAGCCGTCTGAACAGCACCCCATCTGTTAGATAGTATATCATACTGTCTAACAAATGGGGTGCAGTTCATCTACACATTCTCTATTTTTGAACATACCTATTCTCTCTCTCATCTTGGCGCGGCTGTACTCTCTCGGCTGAGCCATTCTTCTGTCTGCATGGGTGTGTCCCCTCTTTCCTCCTTTTCTTCTTTATGATATGATAAACGAAAGGAAAGCAAACGCGGAGGAACACAGCCATGAAGATGACCATACGTAAAATCGCAGAGCTATCAGGCGTATCGCGCGGAACGGTAGACAAAGTAGTACACGACCGTGAAGGTGTAAGCAACGAAGTGCGTACACATGTGCAGAAGATCATCGATGAATTCGGCTATAAGCTACCCACACGTAAACCGAAAGAGATTATACAGCAAGTTGAGCCAGAACGGAGTTATCGTGTGGCAGTGCTTTCGCCCCGGCTGACTAATCCATTCTTTGAAAAAGTCATTCGCGGCATGCAGGATGCATTGATGAGCGAAAGCGCGCAGTCAGTCCATGCAGAGTATTTTCATTGCGACAGTGAAAACGTCAACGAACAGCTTTCTATTTTATATTACCTGGAGGAGCACGGCATTGACGGCATTCTGCTCCGCGGTACGCGCAATCAGCGCCTGTGTGACCGCATCAATCACTTGACGGAAAAAGGCATTCCGATCGTGTTGTTCGACTCGGATGTTCCCGGCTCCAAACGGCTGTGTTTTGTCGGAGAAAACAGCGGTGCATCCAGCCGTGTCGCGGCCTCGCTGCTAGCGAAAAGCATTGGTGAGGAGGGCGAAGTGGCGATCATCAGCGGCCTGCCTGATATGTCGACACATCGTGCACGTGTACAGGGGTTCGAGCAGGTCATGCGTGAGCGCTTTCCTAAAATATGTATCGTTGAGAAAATCAATTCTCGTGACCAGAGTGTTATTGCATATGAGAAAACACGATATCTGTTGCGACAATATCCGCATTTGCGCGGTATCTTTAACGCAGTAGGCTGCACCGGCGATATTGGGCAGGCACTGATTGATCAGCAGGCGCAGCACATTAAAATGGTGTGTTACAACATGACACCGGACATTGTAGCGCTGGTCAAGCGCGGCATTGTGGATTTCGCGATCGGTCTTGCGCCGTATCAGCAGGGCTTTTCTGCGATGAATGCCATGACAGCGTACCTGACACAGGGCAAGCAGCCTGCCGCGTTCATCGAACTGCCGCAGCTGATCGGCATTGATGAGAACATCGAAGCCTTGGCGAAAACCATGTGAGGTTTAGGTTTTCCTTTCCGTGCCTTCTACGTGCCTTTACAATTCTATCGGTAAAAACGCCGATAGAAACCGTGTTTTCAAAGCGTGCCTTTTTAGGCACGCTTTTTTCTTTCCGCTTTTTCTGCTGCGTGCACGTGTTTGCTTGTGAAATACCACAATCTTCCGCAGCGGTTTTGGACTGATTTCACGAAAACTGCGGTTCGTTTTGTTTGCGAATGGAATCGCAGGTTGCAGGCAGGTATAATTGAACCATGGAAACTGGGAACACCCCGGAAGAGAAAAAAGAAGTTGCCATATCGAAAAGGCACGTAATGAGAGGAGCAATTTCATTATGAAAAAGAAAATCTTAGCAATGTTGATGGCAAGTGCAATGGCACTGACAATGACCGCCTGCGGCGGCTCCGCTTCCCAATCCGGCAGTGACAGCACGGCTGACACCGGTTCGGACGCAGCCGGCGGCAATCACAAAATTTCGGTCATCCTCAAGACGCTGAATTCAGAATACTGGCAGGCGGTTTCCGCAGGTATCAATCAGGCAGCCGATGACCTTGGCGTGACCGTTGACCTGCAGGGTCCTCCGAGCGAGACCTCCTACGACGAGCAACTCAACATGATCGAAACGACGCTCGGCTCGAGCGACGCAGAGGCACTGGTGCTGGCGCCGCTGCAGCCCGATGTAGCGACCACCGCTGTTGCAAATGCAACCATTCCGGTGCTTTCGGTTGATACCACCTTTACCTCGGATAAGCTGGTCAGCTACGTTGGTGTCTCCAACGAGGACGCAGCCAAGAGCGGCGGCGAGTATGTTGCCGAAAAGCTGGGCGGCACAGGCAATGTTGTCATTCTTGCTGGCGTGCAGGGTGACACCACCTCTGAGGATCGTGTAAAGGGCTGGACCGAAGGCATTGAAGCAGGCGGCTGCACGGTGCTGGATATGCAGTACACCGACGCGGTAGCAGACAAGGCAGTTACCACGCTGGAAGGCTTAATGCAGCAGTATCCGGATCAGATCGACGCCGTTGTATGCCACTCCGATGACGTTGCAATGGGCGCAGCGCAGGCGCTGCAGTCCATGGGCAAGCAGGATGATGTTGTTGTCTGCGGCTTCGGCGGTATCTCGGGTGCAACGCCGGTCAAGGAAGGCTCGATCACCGCAACGGTCGATATCGGCGCTTACCAGATGGGCTATGACTGTGTAGCACGCGCACTCGACGCCATCGAGGGCAAGACCATTGATTCGTTCTATCCCTCCGACCCGACCATCATCGACAGCTCCAATGTAGACGACTTCCTTGCGAAACTCGCTGAGTGGAAGGGCTGAGTTCATAATGACCGAGGACCAGCCATATGCTGGTCCTCTTTTCACAACAAACGATACAATATGAAGAAGAAAGGCTGAAATAGTTATGAAGAAGATCAAGATCGGACTGATCGGCGCAGGCTTCATGGGCCGCACCCATTCCACCGCATACAAGTCGGTAAACAACATTTTCGGCGATGATTATGTACCGGAGCTGGTCGTTGTAGCCGATGTGAACAGCGATAACGCGAAGGCGCTTGCGGAGAAATACGGCTTCAAGCGCTGGACGACCGACTGGCACGAGGTCGTTTCGGACCCCGAAGTTGAACTGGTGGACATCACCACGCCGAACGCTTCGCACTGCCCGATTGCGGTCGAGGCAGCAAAGCACGGCAAGAACGTCTACTGCGAAAAACCGCTGTCCATGACCGCGCAGGAGGCGGTTAATGCGACCAAGGTAGTCGAGGACGCCGGCATTGTGACTTCTGTCGGCTTCAATTACGTCCGCAACCCAATCCAGCAGTATGTCAAGGAGCTGATCGCGTCTGGCGAGCTTGGCGAGGTCGTCAACTTCCGCGGCATGTACGATCAGGACTACTACAACGATCCGGATCAGAAGCACGAGTGGCGCATGTTCAAGTCCGCGTCCGCGTCCGGTGCGCTGGGTGATCTGGCAAGCCACACGCTTTCCCTGTCGCAGTACCTCATCGGCGATATTGCCGAGGTCTGCGGCATGACAAAGATCATTGTGCCCGAGCGCCCCGACCCGAAGGACTCCTCCCGCATGCTGCCGGTCGAAAACGACGACGTTGTACAGTTCATGTTCAACTTTGCGAACGGCGCGTGCGGCACGATCTTCTCCAACCGTCTGGCTGCGGGCCGCAAGATGTCGCTCGGCTATGAGATCCAGATGACGAACGGCTGTATCGTATACAATCAGGAAAATCAGAATCAGGTGCAGATCTATCGTCACGATGATCCCAAGACCGAGCGCGGCTTCAAGACCGTACTTATCGCACCGGGTCACGGCGAGTATGACAAGTTCTACGGCGGCGCCGGCATCTGTCTCGGCTACGCAGACCAGAAAACCATCGAGGTCTACCATACCCTCCAGTGTGTTGCGGAGCATAAGCCGTACGAGATCGACTTCCGCTTCGGCATGAAGGTCATGCAGGTCATTGACGCAGTTCTGGAGTCTGCCGAGACCCGTCAGTGGGTAACGGTCAAGTAAGGAGGTCCCTGCCATGAAAATCGGTCTGGTATCCGACTGCCTCGGCGGTCAGTCGTTCGACGAGCTGCTCGACTCGTGCGTAAAACTCGGCATCGAACAGGTCGAGCTCGGCGTGGGCAACTGGTCAAGTGCGCCGCATGTTGATCTGGACGGTCTGTTGGAGAGCGAAGCCAAGCGCGATGAAATGAAGGGCAAGCTGAAGGACCACGGCCTGAGCATTTCGGCGTTCAACTGCTCGGGCAATCCGCTCGCCCCGGGCGACTGGGGAAAGCGCGAAGACGAGGTGACGCACAAGTGCTTCAAGCTGTCCGAATATTTCGACCTCGATAAAGTTGTCATGATGTCCGGTCTGCCGGGCGGCGGTCCGGAGGACAGATACCCGAACTGGGTCGTGACCTCGTGGCCGCCGGAAACGCAGGAAATTCTGGATTATCAGTGGAGCACCGTCGCCATTCCGTACTGGAAGGAGCTGAAAGAAGTCGCAAAGGCGCACGGCGTGACCAAGCTGGCGCTTGAGCCGCACGGTTGTCAGCTCGTGCACGATGTGGAGAACTTTGAGAAACTGCGCGACGCATGTGGCGGCGACAAGACCATCGGCTTCAACCTCGATCCCTCTCACCTGTTCTGGATGGGCGCGGACCCGGTCGCGGTCGCGCGTGCGCTCGGTGACGCGATTTACCATGTTCATGTCAAGGATGTGCGCGTAGAAAAGCCGGCGGCGGTCAATACCCTGCTCGACGGCAAGGGCGTGCTCGAATTTGCCAAGCGCTCGTGGAATTTCGTAATCCCCGGCTACGGCCACGATGAACGCTGGTGGCGCGAATTTCTCGTCACACTCAAGATGATGGGTTACGACGGCGTACTCTCCATCGAGCACGAGGACTACACCATGGATACGATGGAAGCACTGGGCAAAACCGCCCGTCTGCTGCGCGAAAACCGCGTTTGAGCAGCAAAAAACAGGTTCTCTCGCGTCCGCCGCCCGCTCAGAACCTCTCTTTCCTCAAATAGCTGATACGCTCCAATGTTTTGCTCTCGTTCCTTCTCTCTTTCCCCTGTTGTGAAAACAAACTGCGGAAACGCCGCTTGATTGGCTGAACAAGCCTTCGGGCGACGTTCTGTTTACGTTATCGCGCAAATTTCTCTTGCAAAACCATTAAAAAGCATGGATAATAGAAATGGATACCGGTATCGTATCATAAAATTTGTCACATCGAGGAATTATCGTTATGGGAATTACGCTTAAACAGATTGCGGATATGGCGGGTGTGCATAAATCAACCGTGGATAAGGTGATCCACAACCGTCCGGGCGTCAGTGACGCCAAACGCCAGCAGATTCGCGCGCTGCTCAAGGAATACGGCTACGAATCCAATCCGCTGGCGAAAGCGCTCAATTATCAGAAAAAGAAAATGACAATCGGCGTTGCACTGCCGCGCGTCAATGCAACACCCGATCTGCGGCGCGGTATTGAAATCGTGCGGCAGGACTTCAACAGCTTCAATATTGAGATTGACTACCGCGAAATCGACTACCCTAATGCAGATGAGCAAGCGCAGTGTTTAAGGGAATTCCGTGCGGCCGGTGTCGCCGGCGTAGTAGTCAGCCCGATGGAAAGCGAAGCCGTTCTGTCCGAACTGAATTCCCTGCACGATGCGCAGATTCCGGTGGTCGTGGTTCATTCCGATTTGGGAAACGCACCCTGCCTGTGCTTTGTCGGACAGGATATGCAGCAGGCCGGTCAGGTCGCGGCGCGTATGCTGCACCTGCTGACCGACAGCGGCAAGGTCGGCGTTGTCACCAGCCGCAACAGGCTGCACTCGGTCGAACTGCGTGAACAGGCATTTGCCGACTATATTTCCAATTATCCGGAACTGACAATCGCAGATACCATTGATACGCAGGAATCGCCCGATGTCGCGTATGCGCAGACACAGGCCATGCTCAGGCGCCATGCCAACCTAAACGCGCTGTTCATCACCTGCGGCTGTGTGATTGATGTATGCCGTGCGGTGCGAGATGCAGCGCTGCCAGTTCAGCCGTCCATCGTGTGTTTTGAGCGCTATCCCGAAATTATAGAACTGCTCCGTCAGGGCAAAATCGCCTGCACCATCAGCGGTGATTTGCAGGAGCAGGGACGGCTTGCCATGCGCTTCCTATTTGAATATATCATCTATGACCGCACGCCCGAATGCAGCACGGTCTACACCAAAAACGAAATCATCATTGCGGAAAATGCGTAAATTTTTCGGCAGCCCCAGCGGACACTTCTCGTAGTGTCCGCTTTTTTCGTCTGCCCTGTTTTGTGAAGGGTGCATAAAAAATTTGTAAAAAGTATGTGCGGTATTCCTGTTTACAAATTCAGATTTACAATGATATAATCATTTTGCAAACAAGAGATACCGGTATCGTAAACAGCGATTCCGGTATCGTAGAAACATTATATTCATCTAACGCAAGAAAACCGCCTCTGGCGGGAAATTTTTTAGAAAGTTACGATACCGGTATCGTAACTTGAAAAGTACAAAAGGAAGGTATAAAAATGAGCGAACTGAGAATTGGTCTTGTAGGCACCGGCGGTATCGGCCGCACCCACATTGAACGCATCAACAACACCCTGCAGGGCGGCAAGGTTGTAGCCTGCGCGGATCCGGTAGGCGCATTCGGTCTGTCGGTTGCAGAGAAGTACGGCATTAAGGGCTTCGAGAACCCGATCGACATGATCAACGATCCTGAGATTGACGCTGTCATGTGTACCACCGCTGATCCGTATCACGAAGAATACGTTCTGGCTTCCATCGCAGCCGGCAAGTATGTGTTCTGCGAAAAGCCGCTGGCTCCCAAGGCTGATGCCTGCAAGCGCATCGTAGAGGCTGAGATGAAGGCTGGCAAGAAGCTGGTTCAGGTTGGCTTCATGCGCCGTTATGATGAAGGCTACAAGCAGCTCAAGGCAGCGGTTGACAGCGGCAAGTACGGCGAAGCGCTCCTGCTGCACTGTGCACACCGCAACCCGTCCGTTCCGGCTGACTGGGACAACTCCATGGCGGTTGAGAACTCCATGGTTCACGAAATTGACGTTCTGCGCTGGCTGCTTGGCGAGGACTACGCAACCGCTGAGGTTCGTTACGGCAAGTCCACCAACAACGGTCCGAAGGATCTGCACGATCCGCAGATTATGATTCTGACCACCAAGTCCGGCGTACGCATCGACGTTGAATCCTTCGTAAACAACAAGAACGACTACGACATCAAGTGCGAAATCGTATGTGACGGCGCGGTACTGAATATGCCCAAGCCGAATTACATCTCGGTCAACGCGAACGCAACCACCGGTCAGGCAATGTACACCGACTGCTTCCAGCGCTTTGCAGATGCATACAACGCGGAGATTCAGACCTGGATCAACGCTTCCAAGGCAGGCTATGTTGACGGCCCGACCGCTTGGGATGGCTACTGCTGTCAGGTTGCAGCGGCTGCCGCTTCCAAGGCACGCGAGACGCAGACCATCGTTCCGGTCGAGTACGACGAAATGCCGGATTTCTATAAGAAGTAACGCTGAATCTCTCCAATATCCCTCATTTCTTCTCCGAGGCAGGCGCCTGATACCCAGCACCTGCCTCAATCATTCAAAACAACGGAGGTTTTATAGATGAAACTCGCAATTTGCACTGACGTATTCGCTGATCTGTCCTACACGGACATGCTTGACAAGGTAAAGTCCCTCGGTATCGACGCGGTCGAGATGACCGCCGGCGGCTGGGGTGCGCGCAAGCACTGCAACACCGCCGAGCTGCTCGCGGACGAGGGCAAGCGCAAGGAGTTCATGGGCGAACTCGAGAAGCGCGGCATGCGCATTTCTGCACTGAACACCTCGTGCAACCCGCTTTGGCCGTCCAAGACCGGCGAGGAATACAAGAAGTCCATGTACGACTGCGCAACGCTGGCCGGTCTGCTAGGCGTTAAGAAGATCGTAGCGATGGCAGGTCTGCCGGCAGGCAGCGAGACCGACACGACCCCGAACTGGATCACCTCTACCGTTTCTTGGCCGGATTTCATGGCTCCGGCTTACGAGTACCAGTGGAAGGTGACTATTGAGTTCTGGAACGAGTTTATTGTGCACTGCAAGAAATGCGGCATTGAACATATTGCAATCGAAGAATTTCCGGGTACAATGGTATGGTCGGCTTCTACCCTGCTCAAGCTGCGTGAGGCTACCGACCCGATGCTTGGCATCAACCTTGACCCGTCCCACATGATGGTTCTGGGTGCGGACCCGATCGCGGCTGCTCGTGCTCTCAAGGGCTGCATTTTCCACGTTCACGGCAAGGATGCCCGCATCGAGCGCGGTCTGGCAGACACCGACGGTCTGCTCGAGCCTCGCCCAGTTACCGAGTCCGCTGACCGTGTATGGAACTACGTTGCAGTCGGCTGCGGCAAGGATTTGCAGTGGTGGAAGGAATTCTTCTCCGTTTGCCACATGATGGGCTACGACGGAGACGTTTCCCTCGAGATGGAGGACCTGACCATGACCGTTGATGCAGGTGTCAACACCTCGATCGACGCGCTGCGTCAGACCATCAGCCAGTAAAAAAGCAGCAAAAAAAAGAAAAAGAGAAAGAAACGAGGTAAAGAGTATGAATCTGAACGGCTACGGCAAGCTGATCAAAAAAGATCGCGTGTCCGGATTTGAGAAATTCGCCTTCGGCATGGGTGAAATTTCAACCAATATCGTTTTCACCATCGCAACCAGCCTGCTGACGATGTTCTACACCGATGTAGCGCACGTTTCGGCGGCCGTTATCGGTATGATTATCGCGGTTTCGCAGATTTTCAACGGCATCTCGGATATTTCCGCAGGCTTCATCGTGGACCGCACCCGTTCCAAGTACGGACGCGCCCGCGTCTGGATGCTGCGCATGTCCATTCCGTATGCGATCGCAGCCGTGCTGCTGATGACCGTTCCGCAGCATGTGGGACAGTTCGCACAGGCGATCTACGTGTTTATCACCTATAATCTTATGCTGACCGTGGTCTATACCATGTTCCAGCTTCCGTTTGCGACCACAATGACCTATATGACGCGCGATCAGGACGAGCGCGCCAAGATCAATATTGTCCGCATGGCGATGAGTCCAATCGGCAACATTCTGGTCACCTATTTCTTCACCCGTATCCTGAATTCTATGCCGGGCGGCATGGATTCCCAGTGCAACTGGATTGTGCTGACCGCCATTTACGCTTCTCTGGCAGCGGTTGCGATGCTGTTCTGCTTCGCGTGCGTCCGTGAGCGCGTGCAGGTGCTCGATGAGTACGGCGAGGAGAAGATCCCGCTGAAAAAGGCGATTCCGGCGCTGTTCAAGAACAAATACTTCATCATGCTGTTCCTGTTCTTCGTATTCTTTGCCATGTACCAGACCTTCTCCGGCACGATGGCATCGTACTACTGCAAGCAGATCATTCAGGATTCCAATATCATCGGCAACGTAAACGCGGCTTGCTACGGTATTTCGATTTTTGCAACGTTGCTGCTTGGCAAGGTCATGCACCTGACCACCAAGCGCAACTGGTGCATTATCGGTGCACTCTTTATCATCGCCGGCTCTCTGGTAGTGAAGATTGCTCCGCTGAGCGTCACGATGGTAACGGTCGGCGGTCTGCTCCGCGGTATCGGCATGACACCGATTCTCGGCCTGATCTTCACCATGATTGCGGATGCCATCGAGTACGGCCAGTGGTACACCGGCCTGCGTACCGCCGGCGCGATTCAGTCTGCCGTTACTTCCGGTCAGAAGTTCGGACAGGGCATTGGCTCTGCGCTGATCGGCTTCATCATGTCCGCTTCCGGCTACACCGGCGCGGCAGTTGAGGCAGGCTCCAAGGCAGCAGCAACTATCTCCAACCTGTACATTTACGGCATTGCCATCCTCGGCGCAGTCATGATCTTCATCCTGCTGTTCTATAAGCTGGATAAGGAATACCCGCAAATCATCAAGGAACTGCTCGAACGCGAGTCCAAGAGCAAGTCGAACAACGCTTAACCTGCAATCTCTCCTATATCTTTCCCTCTATGCAGACCAGCGCCTCACCGATTCTGTGAGGCGCTGGTTTTTTGTGCGTGTGAGACCGCTGCCGAGCTATATGCTTGGAACACAGGGATTTCTACAGCTTTTCATCATGCTTCGTATGCGTCATGCTGTGCCAGAAGGATTGACGGAATTTCCCGGGCGGCGTGCCGGTGTATTTCTTGAACATTGCATTAAAGTGACAGATACTGCTGAAGCCGAGCATATCCGCAATCAGTGTGACCGCATGCATAAGCATATCCTGCATCTCGCCGATACAGCGCTTCATCACATACTGCGCATTACTAACTATTGACTACTTCGCAAACTGTCCGACTCTTTCCACTTGATATGAAGTAATTATCTTGCGTACATACCAAAGCCTTCAGGCATGGGCTCGGTGATATCGGGCACGCCGACAAGTTTTTTCTCGATGATCTCGCGGGTGCGGGTACCGTCCGAGATGGCGCGCTCTGGGAAGCCGAGCGGATTGAAGGTCGCAATCCCCTAATGCAGTTCTTCTTTCAGCCTACATTAGGGGATCATTATCTTGAGTGATTCTATCGATTCGCTACAGTGTTTTAATCGACTTACTTGCCCATCTCGCAGAAGCGCATGAGAATTGCAGCAACCTCTGCGCGGGTTGCATTGCTCTTCGGGTTGAGTTTGCCGTTCGAGCCGTTTACAATGCCGTTGGCAACTGCCCACTGCATTGCGTTCACCGCGTAAGTGCTGACACTTGCAGCATCAGAGAACTCGCTCAGCGAACCGGAAGCTGCCGGAGAGCCAGCGTAGCGGTACAGCATGGTAACCAACTGCTCACGGGTAATATTGACGTTCGGATTCGTGCCGTCGGAAACACCGTTGGTCTTGGCCCAGTTCATGCCCTTCTCGTACCAGGTCGAACCGCCGGTGGTGTCCTCGCCAGCGTAGCGAGCAAGGATCGTCATCAGCATACCGCGGGTCGTGGATGCATTCGGAGAGAACTTTCCACTACCTGTGCCGCTCATCAGCTTCTTGCCGGACACATAAGAAATGGCAGATGCAAACCAATCATTTGCAGTCACATCGCTGAATTTTTCAGTTGTTGTACCGCCGGTATTACTGCCATTGTTCGGATCAGCAGGCTTCACAGGTGTTGGGCTGCCGCCAGAGGAAGAACCACCGCCACCGGAAGATCCGCCACTATTTCCGAAATCCTTCCATTTGAGGAGTGTACCATCGCTGCGCCGAACGTCATAACCTGAAGTCGGCACGATTTCCGGCGCATCGGTTGCAATGATAAACCGTCCATCCGTATTGTTGGTAAATGCAGTCTCATCGACCGCTGTTACTGTTTTCGGCAGAGATACCTCGTGCATTTGATTACCTGCAAATGCATTTGCAGGAATTTTCTCCAAGCCATCCTCATAGCCTGGCAGACGATCCTTGACCACAAGCTCAACAATCTGGTTGTTCATAAATGCTTCTTCGCCGATCTCTTCCGCGGTATCCGCCAGAACAACGCGACCGATCTTGTTGTTTTTGAAAGCTCGGGTGCCGACATGAGCAGTGTACTTACCGAGCTGCAGCTCGGTGATTTGGTTGTTCTCAAATGCGCCGGTACGTACACGATGTGTCAGCTCCGGCAGTTCTACCTTTTCGATAGCATTGCCGCGGAAAGCATATTCATCAATACTACGCAGCTTGGCGCTGTTAATGTTCTTCAGGTTCCATCCAAAGGACTGCAGCCCGGTGTTCATAAACGCGCCGATGCCGACAGTTTCCACGCTGTCCGGCAGGATTACACTGGTCAGTTTTGCATCCGCAAAAGCAAACGGTGCAATTTCCGTGATAGCACCTTCACTGCCCGATGCTGGAAGTGTCAGCGCACCGCCTTCTCCCAGATAACGAAGAATGGTCGTGCCCTCAATAATATAGTCCTTGCCCGGATTTTTTACAACCGTCTGTGAACCAGCTGCCTTGCCGTTGATTTTCAGAGTGATAACGGCATTTTCTGTCTGCCGGTCAATCGGCAGATCGAAATAGCCATCCGCATTAGCCGTTGCTGTATAGGTTTTGCCGTTTACAGTTGCCTCAACGGCTGCATTCGGCAGCGAGAAGCCGCGCAGTGTTTCATCTGTATCCAACACAGGGGTACACAAATGCGGTGCCACCGTATCATACAGGAAGGTCAGCGCATTGCTGCGTGCCAGCTTGAGCTTTACCGATGCATCGGTGCTGATATAGGAAACGCCTTCAATTCGAATATCCGGCGGCGTAATGGTCACCGTCTTGCCGATCTGATAGAACGCCGACGCCGGAAGATTGCGCGTCATGCGGGTTTGATTCGGCGCGTACAGCGTATTTCGTCCCAGAATATCCTCGGAATCGCGGATATTGACCTCGGTCAATGTTACCGTCGCTGGATTGATCAAATACTGCTGATCGACCGATTGCAGCTTGGTATTCTCCGCGGTGAACACCTGTGCATACGGAAAATCATACGAACTGCGGACACCGAACGCCTCATCGGCAATTTCGGTCAACTTATCCGCATAAACCTGCACATCGCGAATGCTATCAAAGGCATTTTTGCCGATCTTGGTCACGCCCGGCATGGTGATGCGCAGCGGACTGCCCACTGCCTGGAAGGCTTCCTCAGCAATCTCGTGTACGCTTTCCGGAATGGTCAGCGTCAAGCCCTTATCCGAATCGCTGTACTGATACTTGAATGCGCCCTTGCCGATGGTCGTGAGTGTGGAGGGGAACGTTATGTTGCGCAGCGCGTTGACCTTGAAGGCCTCCTCGTCAATCGTCTCCACGCCCTCCGGAATAACAACGCTCGTCAGTTTGCGCGCGCTGTCCTTGCCGGTGCCGTCAAATGCAGCCTTGCCGATATGCTTGACGGCTACGCCGCCAATCGCTGCCGGAATGACAACCTCTGCCTTGCTGCCCTGATAGCCGGTGATGGTCTGCGTTTCCGGGTCAAAGATAAAAGCATTTTCGTCATCAATCACAGGCGGCTGCTCACCGCTGCCGCTACCGTTGGGATCATCTGTTTCCGGATTGCGTTCCGCATCGGTCGGATACAGCCAGTTTGCTCGGATAGCATAGCCGCCGGCAGGAGAGATCGTCGAAGTGGCTGTAAAGGCGCCATCGTAAACGAAAGAGCGCTCTACCGCCTTTTCCACTGCTCCGGTGTCATAAAGAACGCCCATGCAGTCAGCAAAATCGGTCTTATCTTTCGCGTAGGTGACGGCCACATAGATCGGCTTGTCGGTCTTTACCGTGTACTCGGAAAGATCGACGGTGTTCCACGCATTGGGCGTTTCCACCTGATAATCGTGGAACGGCGCCAGCTCGATCAGTCGGCCGGTATCGTTATAGGTCAGCACGCCGACCTGCACATGCTCACCGCTGTAATACTGGTTCTGCACGAAGAAAATATCCGCGCTTTGCAGCATGCCGCCCTTGTGCGGCGTCTGGAAACGTACCGCTGCGCCCTTCGGGCCGCTGGTGAACTGAATGGTCTGCGCGGTATCCGCAGAAGCGTTGATGCCGTAGTCGGTCTTTTCGCTCTCCACGCCGGAAATGGGCGTGAGTGCTACGGTTTCCATGGTGTTGCTGCCCGCGCCGATCGTGATCTGCTTTTCTACTGCCATATAGCCGTTTTTATAGAAGCGGGCGGTATAGGTGCCGGCGTATACCTCCGCGGTATAGGCACCGGAAGCGTCCGTCGTCAGCATCGGCACATTTTCGTCATCGACCAGACGAACCAGTGCTCCATCCAGAGCGTTTCCGTCTGCGTCCGTTACCTTGCCGGAAACAGCAGCCTTTTCAGCCGGGTGCATGTAAACGGTCGGAACCGTGATCTTGCCCTTGCCGGAAACGGCCTGCGTCTGCGTCTGATAGCCATAGGCCTCAAAGCGCAGCGTATACTTGTTGTCCCCGGAGGCCGCCTGCGTGATAGAATAGCCGCCGTCGATCTCGCTGGACTGCGCGGTGCGCTCCGAACCCTCCACCGTCACTTTTGCGCGGAATGGAATGCCGGACGTACCATCACTGGTGCCGCTTGTCACCACAGCCATGCCGATACCAGACTGATCGTGATAGCCGGTCAAGCCGTTTGTCAGACCGTAGCCAAGCGCCTGACGCGCCTTACCCTTGATTGTGCTGGACAGCTGACTGCTTTCCGATGCAGAATGATACTCCTGCTGCTCGCTGCCGATCATAACATTGTCGATATGCCAGCCAAGGTTGTAACTAGAAAGGTATACTGTTTTTCCTACTGCGGCGCGGAAACGAATATTCACCGTTTTGCCGGCGTAATCTTCCAGCGAAACGCCGATCTGATGCCAGGTAAAAGTCTGCTTATCATCCATCACCGTTTCGCGGGATACGAGCGGCTGCCAGTAGTCACTGTCCGCCGGTTTGATCTCCACCGTATAGCTTACAGCGTCCGAGGCAGATTTAGAGCCGCAGTACGAATCAAAATAGAGGTAATCGCCAGACTGCACTTGCGTTTCAGGCAGCATCAAACCGGCATCCTGACAGTTCGAAGGCCGCTTGTTCAGTGTAACACCCCATTGAGAAGTAAGGTTTTTAGAAAGCCCTTCCCATGCATCGCGTTCAAGCAGTTCACGATCCGCAAGATCCTCCGGTAGAGTGGGCGTACCATGAATCCAGTCATTCACTGTGCCGGTGATAGCAGAGGCGGTAAAACCGCCGTTATCCGATTCAAAATCGTACTTTGTAAGATGCTCCGGCACCTTGTAGGTCAGCGTCAGCTCGTCCGAATACTCGCCTTCGTTGCCTGTAAAGTCCACTGCCTTGACGCGATAGGTATAGGTCTCGCCGTTTTGCGCGGTCGCGTCGGTGTAGTTGACATGATAGTGCGACAGGGGACGCTTATCCTCCTCGCCCTTGTTGATAAACTGAAAGGCATCGTAATCCTGCTCGATCTCGGCCAGCGTTTCAAAATCACCGCCCGCGGTCTTGCGCTCCAGAACATACTTTGCCATATCGGTCTCTTCGTTGGCGTCAAAGTGCAGGGCAAGTCCCTTGCCGCTGACGCTGGCAGCGAGCGCCTGCACCTGTCCCGGTGCGACGGTTTCATTCTTCACGACCGAAAGGTTATCCAGATACCAGCCGACGCCCTCGTCCGGGTCGGAATCGTGGCCAAAGAAGTACACACGGATCTGGATGGGAGCCTCCGCGCCTGCGTACTTTTCCAGAGAGAAGGTGCAGTGCGTCCATTCCCGCTCGGTAATATCCGGGCGGAGAATCACATCGTAAAGATCCTTCCAGCTATCCTCACCTCCGCCGGTGGTGGATACCTGAATTTTCGCCAGACACAGGCCGGTAAAGCCGGTGTACATATCCATGCTCAGCGACGGATGCTCGTCTGCCTTTACCGTACTGAGGTCGATCGGCGGCAGATACAGATTGCTGTCCACCCGGCGCTCAAACCAGGCCTTGCCGGGGTTGATGCCGATATAGGTCGTGTTGCCGTCGCCGGGCAGCTCGGGCTCGCCCTTGTTCGTGCGCTTGGAGATGCCCCAGCTACCGTCCATGAGGAAGCCGGGCAGACCGTTATCCGCATTTTCAAAATTCTGCGTCCACGGCAGGGTCATACCCGGCAGCACGCTGACCGTTTTATCAATGGTCGTTTCGTGCATGCCGTAGTCCACCGTCTTGACCGCAAGCGAAAGTTTGCCCTTTGCCAACTCCTTGCTAGGGATGGTGTAGGTGTATACGCCGTTGTTCTGCTCGCCGGAGGCGAGGCTCATTTTCACCGTTTGGGCCTCGGCGCCCGGCACGGTATAGGTCAGCTCTGCGCTGCGGATGGATACCGCATCGGCAAGACGTGCCGTCACCTGAATATCGCGCCCCAAATAGTATTCATCCTGCATATCAAATGCGGCGGTCGGCGTGTCGGTGTCCTCACCATCCTGCAATACTTCGCCTTCCAGCGTAACAGTATCGCGGCCTGCTAGCTTGGCAACGGCATCATAGGCGTTGACCAGGCCATAGCCGTAGGCGATATTGGGCGATTCTGTATAGGTGCTGTCAGTCAGCGGCTCGGCCGTTTCCTCCAGCAGTGCTCGAACCTCCTCCAGCGTATCCACCTTATCCTCGCAGTCCAGCTTTTTCGCCGCGGCGCGGATGAGTGCGACAACGCCGGTCACATGCGGCGCCGCCATAGAGGTGCCGTTCCAGCTGACATAGTTGCCGTTTGAATCCACCGAGCGCACCTGTACGCCCGGCGCAGAAATTTCCGGCTTCTGTCCGGCCTCCGGGAAGGCGGACGGTCCCTTGTTGGAGAAATTGCCAATCTCCTTGTCGCGGTCGGTCGCGGCAACAGCCAGTACATTGGCGTAGTTTGCCGGGTTGGAGATCGTACCCGCGCCGGGTACCTCGCCAGAGGTATTGCCGGCGGCAAACACCGGGATAATGCCGGCATCGACCCAGGCGTCTACAACATCCTCGAACCAGCGGTCGTCATCGTTGCTGCCGCCCCAGGAGTTGTTGATAACATCCGGCTTTTGCTCCAGCATCCATTCTGCCGCAGCGATCAGGTCGGATTCCCGGCCGCCGTCCTCGCTCATGGCGCGGGCGCTGATGAATTTCGCGCCCGGCGCGACGCCGATGCGGTTGAGGTTATCGCCCTCGCGGCCGACGATCGTACCGGCGACATGCGTGCCATGATCGTCCGACGAGGTGTGCTGCGGGGTGTCGTAGCCGTCCACAAAGTCCTTGTACTTGCCGCTCCACGCGTTTTTCAGCGCGTTTACATTGTAATTTGCGCCGCCGTCGATGATACCGACGGTCGCGCCGGTGCCGTCCACGCCGAACTCATCCCACACCTTATCGGCATGCACCTGCAAAACGCCCCACTCAATATCGCGCTCATCCGGCTGATAGATGGTGTTTGAGAACAGCTTGATGCTGCTCTCCTCCTCTTCGGCATCCTCTACCGGCTCTACACGCTCTACGGTGCCGTTCCATGTGATCTCGTCCACATCATCCAGCTGCGCCAGCTTATAGACCAGCTCTTTCGAGCTGATCTGCGCATGGATGACGTTGGTGATATAGAACGATTCCCAGCTGATTACATCGTCGCTCGCATTTTCCAACAGAGCGCGGGCCTGCGCCTGCGCCGCGTCCGCCTTCTGCTTGAGGGTGAGGGAGGAGCCCTCTGCCGATTTGAAGTAGATCAGCAGGTCATACGGCGCTTGTTTGCCAGCCAGCACCGACTGCACCGCGGCGCTCTGCGTATCCGCCGCAAAGGCGTATGCCGGCATTGCGCCGGGCAGCAGCACCGCCGCCGCCAGCAGCAGCGAAAGCCCTCGCCGCAGTATGGTTTTCATTGGTTGCATATGTGCTTTCTCCTGTCAGTCCATAATGAGATCAATAAATGTACTTGTACAGCACCACATCAACAGAGGCCGTTTTGTAGCCCGCCTTGTACAGCGTGATAGTGAATACCGGCCAGTCTGTTTTTTCATTCGTGAAGGACGAATCGTTAAAATTAAACAGCTCTAGCATTTCGTTCTGATGCTTGTACAGGCTTTCCAGAACGACTGCCTTTACGCCGCCGGTGCTCCAATTTGTGGTGGTGGAATCCACACCGAGGATCACCTTATTATCCGGCTCACTCTTTTTGGCGATGGTCGCACTCATGTTCTTCCAATCGTCCGCGGTAAGATCAGAACCATCCGCAACGAACAGGCTGATCGTGCTGGTGTAGAATGCTTTGGGCAGACCGTCCTGCATATCCGTTACCGCATTGCCGTAATTATCTCCGATCTTATCGGTCTGAATCGGCAGGTCATGGCCGTTTTCGTTCACCGCGCCGTAGGTGACGGTAAAGGTCGTCGGATTCGTAACGCCGACGACCTTCGCCGTCAGCGTTACGGTATTGCTTTCCAGATAGTCCTTAATGGACGCGTAGGGGATCTCCACCCAATAGGTGTACGCGCCATACGAGCCGGTAGAAACCACCTTCGCGTTTTCGATCTTGTTTTCGCCGTAGTACACTTCCAGACCGGTGTAGCCCTCTTCCGAGCCGCTAAGCTGCGCCCGCGCCGCCGCATACGGAGACAGGTCAGACACATTACCCACCGTCAGCGAACGATCCTTCTTGTAGGACAGCGTGACCTCCGCAGATTCGTCATCTGCTGCGGCAGAAACCACAATCGTTACCGTTTTTGCTTCCGCAAGGCTGGACGCACCGAGGAGCTTTTCGCTTACCAGCGTGATCGTCTTGTTTTCGGTATCCACAGTATAGTCCTCACCGACCTTGAGCGTCGTTTTATCTTCGCCGGCCTTGCGCGCTACCTCAATCGTGCTCATGCTCTCCTTATCAAAGCTGAAATTGCTGAGCGTCAGCATCGGATTCTCCGAAGCGTAGTAGCTGGACTGATTGGATTTCAGCGCAGGCGCGCCCATGTAGGACAGGCGGATGCTGACGCTGGACAGACCTCGTACACGCATGACAAGCGTTGCATAGTCGCCGCCGTAATAGCTGTTGGAGAGATGCTCCTTCACCGCGTCAAACGGTACGGTCAGCTTGTATACATTTTCCGTATCGGTCGCCGTCAGCGTGATGCCCTCCGCGGTATCCCCGCTGCCGAAGGCGAAAGTGGCTGCCTGCGCATCCTCCGCCGGCACATTTACGAAGGTCACATTGGTCGTAAACGGCTTCTTACGGGAGATACTCGAGTATTCCGTGCTGCCATAGGCGATGCCCTCAAACTTTGCGCTGCGGTCGGTCTTGTAGTTAATGCTCATGTTGAATTGGCTGCTGCCCAGAGACAGCTTTGCGGAAAGACCGTAGCTCGGAATCGTGCCGTTCAGCAGCTTTTCGCTGTTGATGGTGATGGTTTTGGCTTCGGCGTCATAGGTCAGGCCGTTGCCGACGGTCAATGTCACCATGTCCGAACCATACCCCTTTGTCAGATTAATATCCGAAGCACTGCCCTTGAAGTTATTAACCGTAACGGTAACATCTTCATTCCAGTTGTAGGTTTTGTCCGTATCCCAGTCGATGGAGAGCATGTTCTCCGGCGCGGTGAACTTGATCTGCATGGTGACTTCGTAGCCATCAACAAGCGGCGAACGGTTAATGCAGTTGTTGTACTTGTTGCCTCCGCTCAAATAGTCCAATGTATTGCGCACAGTAACGGTATTGCCCGCGCCCATCTTGCCTTCCTTCACACTCCATGAAGAACCCAGAACGCCCTCAACCGTATTGCCGTTGGACAGCTTGACGGTTACCTTAGTCGGTAAGTTATAATAATAGGATGAGAGGTAAGATGAACTGTAATCGCATTCCAGTGTCGAGATCGGCTCATAGCCGGTAACGGTGATTTCGCCGTTTTCGGCTTCCCGCCACAAGGCCGTTACGGTCGTATCGGCAGTGATGGTGATAGTATCGCCCGGTTGCTTTTCCTGCGCTTCGCCGTCGCCGGTCTTTACGCTCCATGCCTGGAATACATGGTTGGATATTTCTTCGCCGTCTGTTGTACCCTTCGGTGCAGAAAATGCGCAGGTGGGAAGCTCATATTCTGTGTTTTCCTTTACTGCTGCAGGATCCATGCTGCCGCTGCCCTCACCGGCGGAGAAGGAAATTGCGTACTCGCTCACCGGCACCGTCACAGTAATTTTGCCGGAATCCGCTTCCGCGCTGTTTTTGTGCTCCGCCTTGACCGCAATGGCGCGGATGCGGGTCATTTCGGTGGTCAGCGTCACCGGAGAGGCATAAACCGCGCTTTCGGCGGTCGGCTCGGTGCCGTCCGTGGTGTAATGAATGACGGCGTCCTCAGTCGCACAGCTCAGCGCAAAGCGGTCGGTCGTCAGAAACGCAGAACCGGTCTTGGACGCGCCCTCGCCGTCCGTAAACGCGATGACCGGCGTCGCCGCCTGCTTCATTTCAGTCCACAGGGCATACACTGTGGTGTTCGCGGTGAATTTCGTATCGGTTGTTACCTTTGTACCGGTGTTGTTCTTTTCGGTCGTCCAGCCTGCGAACAGATAACCCGCGCGCGTCGGCTGCGCCGTCGGCAAAGCAGAAAGAACGCCTTTTGTCGTTTTTAGCGCTGCCGGAGCGTTTTCACCGCCGTTGGCATCAAAAGTGATAGTGTATTCGGTCTGCGCAGACGAACTGCCTCCAGAGGAAGAACCGCCACCGGAGGACGATCCGCCACCGCCGCCAGCGGTGCCGGACGAAGCCGTTCCGACCGTTTCGGTCTTGCCTGCGGATACAACCTTATCACCGGCCTTTACGCCAGAAACGCCGCTGGCTGCCGTCACCTTTGCTCCCTTGTTGGTCACTGAAATGTCGTTCGCATTCGCTTTGACTTCGGTCACCTTGCCCTCGCCGGATACCTTGACACCTGCAGCATTGGCATAGATTGTGCCGACAGCGGCATTCTTCTGCACAGAAACGGCCACCTTGCTTGCGGCGGTCACGCTGTCCAGCTTGCCGTCCACCGTCAGATCGGTATAGGCGGTAACTGCGCCGAGCTTGCCATCTACCGCATGAATCAGCACCGTATCCGATGGATTAGAAACGATCGTTCCCTTTGCAGCCGTTGTGCCAGATGCAGTAACACCGCCCGCGCCGCCGCGAATAACAATGCGGCCGGTGACGGTAACATTGCTCAGCATAACGCCGTCCGCACCATCCGCAATGACGAGATCGCCATTGACCGTCACGCCGGAAAGCAGCGCGCCGCTAGCACGGACGATTAAGTTGCCCTCTACCGTGCGATTCGATGCACCCTCTTCTCCGATAAAGGTATCGGTCATGCCGGTGATCAGCTTGGCAAACTCCGCGCGGGTGATGTTGGCTTTGGGGGTCAGACGGCCGTTTGCGCCGTTCACATAGCCGCCTTCTACCAGCGCCGCAATGCTGTCTGCCGCCCAAGGAGATACACTGCCGTTATCTGTAAATTGTTCAAGTGCCGCAGAGGAATCGTCTGTCAACGCAAAGGCGCGCGCCAGTACAGTAAACGCCTCCTCGCGTGTAACAGGATCGTTAGGATTCATCATACCGTTAGAACCCTGCAGAATCCCCATCTGCACAGACTTTGCTATATCGTTATAGTACCACTCACTCGGCAGTACATCATTAAAATTCGTCAAGGAAGCACTCTTCACTGCGCCAAAGGCACGATTGACGATGGCAGCAAGCTGCGCGCGGGTAAGCAATCCCTTGCCATTGATTTTGCCGTTTGAACCGCTGAGCAGACCGTTGTCGATTGCACGAATCAACGGTTCTGTTGACCAGTCATTCGGCAAATCGCTGAAATCAGAACGATTTGCTGCAAAAGCGTTCGCTGGCAGAAGCATCGTACCGGCCAACACCAGCGCAAGAGTGTTTTTCTTGTTCATATTCTTCCTCCTTCGATCCTTAATTAGCCAAAGCTAACTTCCAATCCGAAAATTTGTCCCTCTCCAGGGACAGTTGCGTGGTTAGCGCATGCTAACCACGCAAAGAAGTATATCACGCTTTTTTTTCGATGTCAATTCTATGTTGATTTTGTGTCTTTTCCTGTCCGATCCAAAGAAAGCAATATTTTCCCTGGATTGATAGAAACTTGCAATTATTCAAAAAACAAAAAGCTTCCGACAGGCTTGTAAACACAATAACCTATCGGAAACTTTTTGCGCGTTGTAAAATGAAGTTGCGCATTTTACAACGCGCGGTTTTTATATTTTCGCTGTCTTTCTCAACTGGTATCTCCGAACAATTTCCCACATTGTATTGACAAACATCCAGCCGAGACCGTCGAAAAACTTCGTTTTTCCGACAATCTGTATTGCCTTAATATATAGTGTATTTGCCCTGATGCAATACATTTCCGCAGCCTTTTTCATTCACTTTTCTCATCGGCTCAACCCCAAGGATAGCATTTGACCATGTCTTACAGAATTCTTCTCTTGACAGCGGCGGCTTTCCTCTGCTATAATACCGCTCGGAAAAAGAGCTCATATAATCTCGCTTGATATGGCGCGGGAGTTTCTACGAGATCGCCGAAAGATCTTACTATGAGTGTCCGATGATGGAACAGGTCCATCTTTCGGGCACTTTTTTCATGTCCATTTTTACAGAACATCGTACAGAAAGGTCGATCACAATGAAACTGCTCAAAGGCAACATTATTCACGCGCCCATGCTTGAAAAGCTCGAAACGATCGAAAACGGCGCACTTCTGCTGGAGGACGACGGCACAATCCGCGAGGTGCTGCACGCGGCGCCGCAGGACTTTGACGGCCGCGTCTACGACTGCTCAGGTCTGCTCATCATGCAGTCGTTTGCCGATATGCACCTGCACGCGCCCCAGTTTCCGAACGTCGGCATGGGCATGGACCTGCCGCTGCTCGACTGGCTCAAAACCTACACGTTCCCGGTCGAGGCGAAGTTCGCAGACCTCGACTACGCCCGCCGCATCTACCGCCGTCTGGCGCACGACCTCATCGCAAACGGCACAACGCGCGTGTGCATGTTTTCCTCGCTCCACACGGACGCGACGCTCGTTCTGATGGAGGAGCTCGAAAACGCCGGTGTGACCGGCTTTGTCGGCAAGGTCAACATGGACCGCAACGGCGGTGAAAACCTTGAGGAGACCACCGAGGAGTCCATCCGCGAAACGCGCCGCTGGCTTGAGGGCTGCCGCCGCTTCCGCTTTGTCCGCCCGATCATCACGCCGCGCTTTACCCCAGCCTGCACAGACGAGTTGATGACCGCGCTCGGCAAAATTGCCACCGAGCAGAACCTCTGCGTCCAGTCGCACCTGTCGGAAAACCTCGACGAAATCGCATGGGTGCGCTCGCTCCACCCTGACTGCGCGCAGTATTGGGAGAGCTACGACAAGTTCGGCCTGTGGAAAAGCCACACGGTCATGGCGCACTGCATCCACTCGGACGAGCGCGAGCGAACCGCCATCCGCGAGGCAGGCGTCGTTGTGGCACACTGCCCGGACTCCAACATCAACCTGTGCAGCGGCATCGCGCCTGTGCGCGAAATGCTGAACGAAGGCATTCACGTCACCCTCGGCACGGATATTGCCGCAGGCTCGTCCCTCGCCGGCAGCCGCATGGTCACGATGAGCATTCAGGCGTCCAAGGTTCGCAGCTTCACCGACCCGGCACACCCGGCGTTTCTGACCGTGCCCGAGGCGTACTACCTCGGCACGACCTCCGGCCACCGCTATTTCGGCGCAGGCAGCGGCTTCACCCCCGGCGACCGCCTGCACGCTGTCGTGGTGGATGACCGCAGCTTCACCGAGACCCCGTGGGCGCTCAGCCTGCCCGAGCGGCTTGAGCGCGCCCTCTACACCATGAACGCCGCAAATATCACAGCCGTCTGGTCGGAGGGCCGTCTGGTGCATACCCACGAGGCGAAACCTGTCCGTGAACACAGAACGCGCATCGTCGCGCGGGGCGCGAAATAAGCTTGCACAGAAAAACCGGAGAGCCGGGGGATTTTTCCCTGCTCTCCGGTTTCGCTTTATTCTTCTATCCGGTCGAGAATATCGTCCGCGAGGTCCTCAAGCTGCTCGTGCTCCTCGCTCCACTCGTCGTAGGCTTCGGAGCTCATGTTCTCCGGCTCGCGCTCGTCGAGCGCGGCAATGCGGCGGCGTATCTCTGCAAGATACGCCGTGAGCGCCTGCCGGTCCATCACGTCGAGGTCGGGCGACGCGCCGAATGCAATGATTTCCGCCATCTCTGCTCTCCCCTTTCCGTTGTGGCTCTATCATACCATCTTCTGTCGCGCCCCGTCAATACGTTTCGCGGTTGTCTTTTTCTGTATCCTGTGCTATGCTAAATGCACAGTCACCGCTTTCCCGTTTCTACGAAAGCGGTTTCGATTTTTTTGAGCAAAGCCTGCAAATAAAAAGTCAAGTTCCAAACAGGACTTGAGAAAAGAAAAATTTCGGTTGATTGTAAACTGAAGTTGAACACTCAAGGCAATACCGCATACCTGGGTAAGAGCGATTTGCGAGCACAGTTTGCGCTATTTCCACGAATTTTTTCGTTTTCCGCGTTGGTGCTCTTGACATACGAACCAATCCGCGCTAATATACAATGTATTGTATATTATATTTAACAAGGTGAAATTACATGGATATTTCGTATATTCTCACACGAAAAATACAGCAATTATCGCATCGCATCGTACTGCGCCGCAACAAGGATCTGAAAAGCATGGGACTTACCGCCGAGCAGGCGGACACGCTCCTGTTCTTTCATGCGCACAGCGGCAGCTCCGCCTCCGACCTACGGTGCAGCCTCGGCGTGACCCACCAAGCTGCGCGCGCACTCGTGCAGCGCATGGCGGACAAGGGTCTGCTCTGCGTGACGCCTTCGCCGCGCGATGCGCGGTACAAGCTGATTGCGCTCACCGCCGAGGGCGAGGAGCTTTACGAAACCATGCAGCGCAACTGCACGAACTTCGGTGACCGTCTTCTCGAGCACATCCCGGCAGACGACCGCGAAAAACTGCTTGCGATGATCTCGCAGGCGCTCGACAACATGGAAAAGTGAGGTGAAACCGCATGAAACCTTCCTCTGATCTCAAAAAGCGTACGGCCTGGTATATTCTCGGTCTGAATCTGATTGCAGCGGCAGTGGTGCTCAACATCCGCTACAACGTCGGCGTTGCCGCGTTCAGCTCGGTGATGTACGCCATTTCAGAGATTTATCATATCTCGCTCGGCACAGCATCCATTCTCTGTTATCTGCTGTTTGTGGTACTGCAATGTATCCTTTCGCGCAAAATCACACTTACTTATCTGCTCGAAATCCCGCTTTCGTTTGCGTTCGGCATACTTACCGACGTGTACGACTGGCTCATTCCCGTGCTACCGTTTCCGCTGCCACTGCGGCTGCTCTGCTTTGCGCTGACGATGTTCATCACCGGCGCGGGCGTGTTCCTCTGCGTCAAGAGCCGCATGGTGCTTACCCCGACCGATGGCATCGTGAACACGATATCCGAGGTGTTTCATCTGCGGTTTTCCACCGTCAAGAACGGGTTTGACCTCTCTATGGTTGCCA
>OLSM01000046.1_pt1 | contig 128127 bp, 137 predicted proteins | sample 1672721 | NCBI WGS metagenome assembly OLSM01 (sample SAMEA3136717, study PRJEB25190) | human gut metagenome
CGCAAACACTCAAGCAGGAATACCTCGATACATACGAAGGAGGTGAATGACATGATAGGCAAGAGCTATGCAAAGATAGCGATTGTTGGCTTTGCACTTTGTCTTGCAATGGTGCTATGTGCATCATTTGCGAGGTTTAGGTCCGAGCAGTCGTTCATCGATGGCGCTGAAAACGGTTTTGGCATAGATGGGATGTATGTCAACGATGGCGCGACCAAGCCGTCTATGGCGATTCTTGCAGGTGAAGATATGGAATGGCAAATCTGTAATGACGATGGCTCTTGTCTGAGTGGTCGTTTGGCCGCAACGAGCGACCCGAACTCGTTCGATCTTCTCGACAATGATGGAGCGGATTGCGGTTCTGTTCACCTTTCATATGCATCGCGAGACGGGATGGACGGCATTCTCTACGTCTCCCACGAGACTGGCGATTTCAAGATGCGTAGGACTAACCGAGTGCCGGCTTTTTTCGAGGAGTGAGAATTCCCGTCGGTCTGCCGATTAGGCCGCCGGGGTATCGAACCCCGCATTCATCCGTACACACGGATGAATGCGGGAAGTGTCCGGATGAAGTTGATAATCAAGGAAACAAAGCCGTTCTGCCTGGGACGGCTTTGGCCTGGACTTTAACTACAACATCGCAATCGACACTTATCAGCTCGCGCAACGCGCATGGCCAAATCTCGAACGCTGGTGCATGGAGGACCTTCGAGATTAACTGGACATCCAAAACGACGACGCACACCGCGTGCTCGCCGACTGCGAAGACGAGATGGCTGTCTACAATGCGATCAGAAACGGCGTGAAGTCCGGAGAGCTTTCTGTGGAACCGCCGCGCCGTCGCGCGAGCCGACCGGGCAACCCGGGCAATCTGGTCCCGGCTCTCCCGGTCGCATTCCTACGATATCGCCCCTAGATCACCAATGCGTCAGATAAAGAATGAGGCAATGGCTGTGACCACGCCTACGGCAGATGCAACGACTGCGCCCTTTTTCCTCTCCTTTAGTCCGACGAATAGGGTTGCCGTAAAGTAAAGGGCGGAAATGCAGGCTATGGCAAGCGAAACGAGTTCCTTGGGCGGTTTCAGCAAAAGGTCGCTAGCAAAGAGTAATGCAAGCAGGGCAAAGCCGATTGTGTTCAAGTATCTCGATTGATTTTGCGACAGCATGGCAACCGCCTTTTAGAACATGCAAGTGAAAAGTCGGTACGATGTCATTGCGGTTGCAAACAAGTCGCCGCCAGGACCGGTTGTCACGAGACCGGCGATAACTTCAGCGGTGCCAGCAAGGTAGGGATCGCGCAGGCAAGCCTCCTCCTTTGCGTTCAGCTTGACCTTGTGAGGGACGGTGCGGTTATTTGCAAATCCGTGAGAATCGCACCACGCCTTGGAATATGAATCCGTGCAGCGTCCGCGCTCAAAAAGGGATATATCGTATTTTTCGTCGTAGTTGTCTCGGACGTAGATCTCGCTGCTCTCGGCGGGAGACCCCTCGTCGGCATAGGCTGCCGCAACGGGCACAAATGGTGTCATGACAAAGGAGAGGCAAAGAGCTGCTGAGACGATGGAGGGCAGGCATTTCTTCATGGCTGGCTCCTTAATCTGGCCTTTGATAGTTACTTGATGTCGCCTCCTTCCGCTTTATATCCGTTGTATTTGGCGTATTTCTTTAATAAGGCAAGGGGTTCTTCCTCTCCTTCGGATAAGCCGATGATGTTTCCTTGATCATCCAGTATGAATACGGACGGAATATGCTCAAGTTCATATTGGTCATACACGGTCTTATCTTAATTTTTGCTGATGGCTCAGGCAAGGCGGGGCTTACGTTCGAGGCGACCAACAATGCCCTGGCCCTACAGAGAATAAACGCCACGAACACGCACGCCGGCGGCTGGGAGAAGTCCGAACTCCGCGGCCGCCTCAATACCGGCGACCTCTGGTCGCTTTTGCCTTGCGAACTCCAGTCCAAGGTGAAGTCCGTCACGAAGATGACCGACAACCTGGGCGGCGGCAAGGCAGGCACCCCCTCGGCCACGACTGACAAGGTCTTCCTGCTCTCGATGACTGAAGTCTACGGTGACCTCCAGTCTGACGGCGCCCAGTACGAGTACTACAAATCCAAGGGCGTGACAACGTCGAACTATTCCAGTGCTTCGTCGAGCAGCTATCACTGGACTCGCTCCGTGCATCCGAGCAACTTCGCGTCCTTCCGCTGTGTCCACAGCAACGGCAGCTATGACTACTACAGCGCGACGAACATCTACTGCGTGTTCCCCGCCTTCTGCTTTTAGCCTCATCTGCAACCAATGAAAAGCCCGTGCGATTCTGCGCGGGCTTTTCATTTGGCAACCAAACGAACGATTCTCGTCTTGAGGCATAGTTATCGGTTTGAGTAGAAATGGGGTCACACAGCGGCTCTCAGAGCGCCAGCCGAACTCTCCCGCCATTACCGCTGCGGCATCCTCGTATGGAGCCCATCCTGCTTGGCGTTTCGTTGCAACAGCCAACTTGTCCACCGATCAAGTGAACCACTGGAATAAATACAGCGACACGCTTGTTCGTTACAGTCGTTATATCTGTGTGAATCGCCGCGATAAATGCCGCCCGTTCTCGGCGTGTACCAGCTACGCATATGTAAACTCATATCGCGTTAATAGCTCGGCTCATGTACCTGCATAACACACAAGTAGCCGCAAAAGGCGATTATCGCGCAGGTAGATTTTCGACATCCTGTTGCTTAATCAAAATTAAGCAATTGATTATTAAACAAAAAAGGTCAGGCACTAGGTGCCTGACCTGCAAACTTCTGGTCGGGACGACTGGATTCGAACCAGCGACCCCTTGACCCCCAGACCCCTAATTTTGGCTCTACCTGTGTTTTTTTTATTATAGCACGCGCAAATAGCGCAAGTAGGCCGTTTTCGCATATGTAAATTATCGCAGGTAAGCACAGGTTTCTACATTTCGTTATTATTCGGCTTACAAACTCATAGTGCAGCCGTTGATTCTCTGGTGACTCCGGAGCGCCCAGAATCCACGGCATTTGGGTTTCCGCAGGCAGAATTACCCATCTGGAATCAAAAAGTGTTTTGGGGAGAATCATGGTAAACGAAAAAGACGACAATAAGAGCTTACGCATATGTGGAAACGGCTCCGTCAGGAAGAACAAGGGGAAATGGCAGGCCATCGTCACCCTCGTTGACGAGGGGTCAGGTGAGCGCACGCAGAGGACGAGGAACACGGGCATCGCGTGCTTCAACGAGGGCACCCGCGGCAAGAAGGCCGCCCTCGACGCGCTCGCGGATTTCAGGCGCGAGATCGAGGCGGAGCTCGCCGAGATCGAGAAGTTAAGGGCGGCGGTCGAGGAACGGCAGGCAAAACTCGAAGCGGACGATTACGCACTTCTCCCCTTGGGCTCCGCGCTCGAGAAATTTATCGACTTCTGCCTGCAAATGAACCGAATTACTCCGACCACCCGCGATGACTACCACTTCAGTGCCCTGCACATCGAGCGCGATGAGCTGGGGACGATTCCCGTGAACGAGGTGACGACCGACGACATCAATGCATGGTCTGCGCGGAGAATTGCGCTTGGGACTGCCCCCGACACGCTCAACAAGGCGTTTAAATTGGGAAAGCGCCTCTATACCGTCCTCATCAAGCGCAGCAACGACACAATTGGGAAAAACCCGTTCGACGGTGCGCTCGCTCCCCGTATCTTGGGGAAACCGCGCAACGCGCTCAGGTCCGACCTCGTGCCGAAGCTCAACTCCATCTGCTCCATGATGCCCGATTCCCGTTTCAAGCGTGCAGTCGTGCTCGCCCTGCACACCGGCATGCGCATCGGCGAGGTCTGCGGTCTACGGTGGTGCGATGTGGATTTCGAGGCGGGCTTGATCTCGGTCAGGCACTCCGTGGCGTACGCGAAGGGGATGGGGTCCTTCATTAAGGACACCAAGACCCATGACTGCAGGTCAATCCCCATCGACCCAGTGGGCCTGCTCCCTTTTCTGAAAGAGATTTACGAGCTTGACCTCGGGAAGATGCGCCTGCGTGGTCTAGTCGGTTCGATTGAAATCGGGGACTGCTACATCCTCTCGGAGCCAGGCGCGACCTTCTCGACGACCAGCTATATCCGAAGGGCGTTCAAGACGTTCTCAGAGACCAACGGTCTCATGGGCACCAATGACGAACTGATCACCTTCCACGGCCTGCGCCACACCTTCGCAACGCAATGGATCCGCCAAGGCGGGGACATCAAGGCGCTGCAGTCAATCCTTGGACACAAGGACGCCATGGTGACGCTCAACGTCTACGCCGATATCGAGCCGATTTCCAAAATCCAGAACATGTTGCGCGTCTCGCCGTGTATGTGGCGCGGCTACCTCGGACTTCGAGTCGATCCGGGTCCGATGTTCCAGCAGCGTATCCAGGAGGCTATCGAGACGCTCCAGGCATTCGGATACGGCATCACCGAGCCGGATGACCGCAATATCGTCATCCGTGACGTGAAGACGATCAGCCGGCTCTACCCCACCGAGTATGCGGCAGTACTGGGCGCAATTCCGACCGAGGCGACGGTGCTTTGATAGAATGGCCGTTGACGGCGGCGGCATCCATTACAGCCTTCGCTTTCTGAATAGGAGGAACGCCCGCCATTATGACTGGAAATTAGTAATTGCCGCCGAAGGGCGGATCGCCGAAAGAGCGATAAAGACTAAAGGATAATAACAAGCAGCTATACTGCGGGGTGCCATCTCAGGCACCCCTTTGTCTTGCTGGATGCCTGCTGAATGGTAGGTATGTAGCTCCGTAGCGGTGTAGCGGTGTAGCTGAATGAGCATGTAGCCATATAGTTCAGTGACTAGGATTCGGCCTACCCATATGCCGCTGCGGCATTGTCTGACTAGCCGGCGAGGTCATGTCTATCCTCTGTAGCATCAGCCAAAGCAATCCGAAGGGAGCCGCACATGTTTGCAGCGGAAATTCCTTTCGGGGGGGGGTATCTCGTAGATTTACCCGCCGCCCGAAGGGGCAGTCGACAGTAGAGTACGTCCTGATCATCGCGATCATAGTCCTTGTGGTCCTGATAGCGGGACCGTGGGTCTCGTCGGCGATCAGGAACCAATTCAATATGGTGGCCGGGACGCTCAGCAACGGGATCAACAAGGGGAGCTGGGAGTTGGGTGGCACCGGCGGCGGCAACGGGTCGCTGACCGACACCGACATCGTCGACCCCGTGAACGGCACGGCGTTCGCCGTGTACTCCGCCGACGACCACAGCCTTATGTTCTACAAGCGGAAGGGCCTGCCGAAAGTCGGCGACATGCTGAACAGCCGCAGGGTGACGGCAGTGTATCCCGATATCGAGAACTACAACTTCGATATCCCAGGCGGCAGAGGGGATGGCAATGCACCTTGGTGGTCCCATAGGGCCGACATCCTTTCCGTGAAAGTCATAGACAGGATTAAGCCCAAAAACATGTCCGGTTGGTTCTACTGGTTCGTGAATGTCACGTCTATCGACCTCGGACCAATCGACACAAGCGAAGTCACAAGCCTTTATGGAACGTTCGATAGGTGCTTCAAACTCCAGACCCTGGACGTGTCCATGATGGATACGTCAAAAGTCAAGAACATGTGCTGTGCTTTCTACGGCGACGAACTTACGGAACTTGACCTCTCAAGCTGGAATTTATCGAATGTAAATGACTTCAGCTACATGTTCTTCGAATGCAAGAAACTCGGGGTTCTCAACATGCCACCCTCGCCGAAGTTCGCATCGCAAATCAATTGGCTCGGTTTCATGTTCGGGCATTGCGAGAACCTTAACCTCGATTGCTCGGGATGGAATGTACCGGTCTCCGCCGCTCATCCCAATTTCAACGTGAACGCCCCCGGCGTGATTCTTCCGAAGGCATGGCAGTAACCATATGGGAGGGGGAAATACCTATCGAGTGGTCTATTCCCCCCCCTTCTATCTAATTGAAGAGTAGTTTATCGACAATCTCAGCCCTGGAATACTTTGCCGTGTCTATCTCGCCCTCGTAGGGGTCCATGTAGCCCTGGAGCCATAGGACAAGATCACGGTTCTCGGCTTCGGTCTCGCCGAAATCGATGAGTTCCTCAACAGACATGCCGGCACGGTCACGTGTGGCGTCTTCCCCCGCCAGCTCCCAACCGAGTTGCAGGGAACACTTCTCGTGCAGGCTGAGGTCATCCATCCCGATTTCCCTGAGGTCGAGCGGGGCCGACCATTTGCGGTACGGGACCGACTCGTACTGTTCCTGTGGTCGTGTTCGCGGGACCCGGCGTGGCGGGCGCCATCCGCAACCAGTTCAACCTGGTCGGCAACACGGTGAACAATGGGACGACCGGCGGCGTCGAGGGAGGCGCGTCCGGCGGCGGCTCCACCGGAGCCGATTCCGCGACCGTCCAGGCGGCCGTCGCCAAGGACGCGAAGGACTGGACGCTCGATGAGCAGGAGGCGGTCGCCGAGGACATCGCTGCAAAGGGCGAGGCATCTCCCGTCTACGCCAAGGCGAAGGCCGCCATGGATGCAGGCACCGAGTTCTCGATGAAGCTGACGAACGGCGAGACGCTCGAGTACCGCATCATCGGCATCGACCACGACGACCTCGCGGACGGGTCCGGCAAGGCGGGCCTGACGTTCCTCACCACCTCGACGAACATCGTGTCCCACATGAACGCCACCGACGCCAATGCCGGCGGCTGGGAGAAGTCCGAGATGCGCGGCCGCCTCAATTCCGGCAACCTATGGGCGCTCCTGCCGGCCGAGATTCAGTCCAAGGCGAAGGCCGTCACGAAGATGACCGACAACCAAGGCGGCGGCAGCGCCGGCACCCCCTCGGCTACGACCGACAGGATCTTCCTCCTCTCGTCGACCGAGGTCTACGGTGACCTCGACTCCGATGGCATCCAGTACGAGTACTACAAATCCAAGGGCGTGACGAAGGCGAACTATTCCGGAGCTTCGGTGAACTTGGGTTACTGGACTCGCTCCGTACACCCGGGCGGCTCCACGTACTTCCGTTATGTCAATAGCAAAGGTGTTTGGGACTTCAGCTTCAGCGCATTCGGCAACCACTACGTGTTCCCCGCTTGGTGTTTCTAGTGTCGGGGATTGCCATACGGTTGTTTTCAAATGCGTCAGGGCATTTCGGATTTGTAGATGCTATAATATCATTGCTCTCGAAAGAGGACTCAGCCCCGGCTGGTAAACCTGACGTTTGGCGTGGTGTGCGTCTACACGCATAGCGGGCATGGCCGCGAAAAGCATTCCATGCATAGGGGTTCGACCCCAAGCGCCCCGATGGTTTCGGGGAGAGCGAACTGGCAGGCAGGTAACCGGGATATAGACTGTCTAGAAGGAGGGGCTTCGCACCCCTCCTTCTTTTTTGGGCATCGAGTTCGCATTTGCCAAATGCCGCTGCGGCATGACTCAATGGGTTTTCGCTGTCCGGGCAATCCTTGTCGGAAGGACAAGGAGTATGCCATGAAGGCCAACAACAGGGACGTGCAACGAATTTCCAATCTCGCTAAAGGGTATGACCGTAATCTCTGCGGAAAGGATTTCCTCATCTGCTATGGAGAGGAAGACAATACTCGCATGCTCGAGGTGACATTTTCCAAGAAGAGATTTAACCACCTCGTCGGCATCGATATCGATCAATGCCATGTCAAACCGTGGGTACTCTATAAGAAAGCGGTCGCTGGGACGTTGACTCCGCGTGACTTGGGGAGCTCGCTCTCGCAATACTTCCCCTCTAAAGCCTTGGCGGCACGCATGATGAATCTCTTCGCCAGTTCCGCCACCCATGTCAGCAAGGTCGACCCCCTGTCGACCCGAGTCAATGCCGAAATCTGGATATCGGGCGATGCGGCGCAATTTGCCATCGGGTGCCTAAAGGTAAATGCCGAGTACCACAGCTCATCCTGCTATGTACCGAGTAGCCTGCAGCTTCTGAAACCCGAAAAGGTTGACATGAAGTCCAGCGGTGAGCGGATGCCCATCGCCGCGATGCTCAGCAAGGACGCATCGGCAAAAGGCTACGACACCCTTCTCTACGTCAACGATCAGTTGCTCGAATCCAGCCGCGACAGCCTTGGATTCATCATCCGCAGCTTCGGGGATGTCGATGCCCTCCGGACATCCTATCCGGTCATCATGGACACGGTCATGGGCCTGGATCCGAACAAGGATATGAGTCTTGACGATCTTTTCGAGGACAAGACCGCTCTCGCTCATGAACTCGATGAGCTCAATCGCCGGCGTGAGGGTTTCAGGAATATGCTGTCGCACTCCCCTGCCGATAAGAGCGGTAGATAGTTACGCAGCCAGACGGCTATGCGTGTAGCTGTGTAGCACGGTAGCTTGGTAGCTACGCAGTTCTGTAATCCGGTAGCATGGCAGGCACGCAGCTCAGTAGCCGACGATAGCGAGTTCTCCAATATCGGCGTAGCCACAGGCAGTCGCGTTGATGTCTGGGCGAATTAGAATAAGGGGTTTAGAAACTTCTCTGGTGAAAACAATAATAACGATCAGCTATGCTGCGGGGTGCCATTACGGGCACCCCTTTGTTTTCCTATGCGTGTAGCCCTGTAGTCACGTATCCGTGTAGCGCGGTAGGCGTGTGGCACGGTAGTCGCGTAACGGTGTATGCCTGCATGTCGCTACCTTTGTCCCGATGTCTCGTCCTGCCCAATCGGTCGCTAACGTTTGAATAAAGTCAGTATTCATTGGAGGTCAATATGGGTTTTCCCGCCACCGAAAGTTCCGTCAGTCAGATTATCGAGAAGCTCGATTCATTGCCGACCGTCGCACGCGATACCGCCGTAAACAATAGCATTGCTCTATCCGATAACCTCGATGACTTCGGAGAGAGCATCCTTGAGCTCTACAACGAGTCAAGCCCGTCCGCCCGCGAGGCTATCGCAGAGATGTTTGAACTGGTCTTCTACGAACCGTTCGACAATTGGCTTGACAGGGTCGAACGCAGCTGCGATGGATTCTCCAAGCAAAAAGAGACCGTTCGAGAATTCGATACGCTTCCCGAAGCGATAGCCGATGCCCTCGATTCGGAAGGATGGACCGTCTCCGACGATAACGTACGCAATCTCGGATATCTGGAAATCGAGCGGAAAACGGATCTTACTGGCTACGATCTCGTACTCAACATCGACCTGCGCGGTAAGGATATGGACTCCACCGGCGATTGGATGTCTGCAATCCGCGAGCTCGTCTACAGCTGGGATCCGGTCGAGGAGGCGCTCATCGCCGCGGGAAGCCCGGGCGCTCCCTCGGTCGACCGAATCATCGAAGACTTCAAATCTACCTATGAGAGTTCAATCTGCGGTATCGAAGCTGTCTGCCAAATCGTCACCTGCGCATGGGATGAGAAAACCGCAGCGGAAGGCACCCATTCAGAATCTCTCGACCAGATGTGCGAACGGGCCAGCTCTGCCATCGATGGTCCGATGGATGTTTCTCGCGCGGTCGCGTGCAGTGAGGATATCGATAAGTAGCCAGCGACCTGCGGAACAGTGTTGAAACTCAATAGCCAAATAGCTTGGTAGCAATGTAGTTCTGTAGCCACGCAGCCCCGTTGTCCAGCAGCACGACAGGCACGCAGTTCAGTAGCCGACAAAAGGTATAGAAACTCTTCGGGTGAAACAATAATTACGACCAGTTATGCCGCAGGGTGCCATTACAGGCGCCCCTTTGTTTAGCTATGCGTGTAGGCGCGTAGCTCTGTAACCGCGTAGCCCGGTAGGCATGTAGTGCGGTAGGCGCGAAGCCCCATAGGACGAAAACCACAATTTGAAATAGGTCTATAGATAGCCTTCTAGCTGCGGAATTGCCGCAGCGGCAAGACTCCGTCGGGTTTTTCGGGGTGCCAGAGACTGTGAACCGTTGTAGGTTCGCGGTCAGGAGGTCCCCTTGGGCTTTCGCTATGTAAGCATCTTCTCCGGCGTCGAGGCGGCGTCGCTCGCGTGGGAGCCACTCGGCTGGGAGCCGGTGGCGTTCTCGGAAATCGAGCCGTTCCCGTGCGCCGTACTGGCCGAGAGATGGCCAGACGTCCCCAATCTGGGAGACATCACCAAAATCGACTGGAAGGAAGAAATCGATGGAGCTATCGACCTTGTTGTTGGCGGATCCCCGTGTCAATCGTTCTCGGTGGCGGGTAAGCGCGAAGGCCTCAAAGGCGCGTCCGGCCTTATGTTCGAGTACATTCGATGCGTACAGGAACTTCGTCCTCGCTGGTTTCTATGGGAAAACGTCCCAGGAGCGCTCACGAGCGAGGATGGGGGCGCTTTCGGACAGCTGCTCAGCGAAATGGATGAACTCGGGTATAGTCTTGCATGGAGAGTATTGGACGCGCAATTCTTCGGAGTGGCCCAGCGACGCCGCCGTCTGTTTCTTGTCGGACATCTTGGAACCGAATCCCCCGCAGAGGTTCTCTTTGAGCCCGACTGCCTGTCAGGGAATCCTCAATCGAGCCGTGAAAAGAGGAAGGAGCTTACCAGCCGAGCTGGACGCAGCGCTGCGTGCGCAGGCTTCAAGTACAGCGCCGCGCCCCGAGCAAACACGATAGGGTATGCGGTGGAGCAGGCGAACACGCTCACCGCGGACTGGCATGCGCCGGCCGTCTTGCCGTTGCAGGGGAATATGATCGGCCGCTCCGATAGCTCCGACCGACAGGGCATGGCAACGTCCCAGTACGGCACAGAGATCGCAGGGTGCCTGACGGCCCGGGGCGATTCGTCCCCCTGTGCAGACAGGGGCCAGAACATCGTCTGCATGACAGGCACGCAGGCGCATTGCCATATCAGCGACGAGATTGCCGGATGCCTGACCGCCCACATGGGCAAGGACGATGCCCCCGTGGTGGTGGGCGGAGCGATATCCGAGAATGCCGCCAACGAGGCCTTCGGGTTCGCGCAGAATACCCGCAACGAGGTGCGTATCGTCGGCGATGGAACCCTCAGCGGAGCTCTCGCCGCCAGACCCGGCATGAAGCAAACGACCTTCGTTTGCACCGGCGGCACCTATCCCATCAACGAGCAGATTGCCGCCTGCGACAAGAAGCTGGGCGCTGACGGCAACCCCGCGTTTACGCTGCTCGCGAATCACCCGCACATGGTCGCATCCGGCAACTGGAGCGATCCTATTGCCATGGGTGACCTCAACGCGCATACGGCTATATGCCGAAATGTCTGCCCCACCTTCAAGTGCGGCGGGGATGGCACGATGGTCGCATCGGAAACCGGAGACAAGCCCGCGGGGGTAAACCCCATGCTCGTCCGCCGACTCACCCCGCTCGAGTGCGAACGCCTGCAGGGTTTCCCCGATGGGCATACGCAAATCGCCTGGAAGGGAAAGCCCGCCGAGGATTGTCCTGACGGCCCGCGCTACAAGGCGATCGGCAACTCGATGGCGGTCCCTGTCATGAGATGGATTGGCAGGCGTATCGCGGCGGTCGATGCGAATTAGGTGGCGGACTTCCAGTTCCATTAAAAGGGACACCTTTTGCGGTGTCCCTTTTCCTTTGGCAAGATCTGCGCGTAGGCGTGTAGCTGTGTATGCCCGTAGCGATGTAGCTCGGAAGGCACGTATGTATGGAGCCGCATGACTGGATAGTGCCTATCAGGATCTGAACGAGAATAATAAGAATGAGAAAAATAATAAGAAAAAAAGAAATCGATGACTGTAAAGGTGAAGGGCTACTCCCGTTCGAGCGTATTCGCGTAGCCATGTAGCCGTGTAGCTATGTAGCCCGATAGCCGCGTAGCCAAATAGCGCGGGTCAAAAAAGATAATAACAAGTAGCTTTCCTACGGGGTGCCATTTCGGGCAACCCTTTGTCTTGCTGAATGCCTACTTGACGGTAGGCGTGTAGCTCTGTAGTGGTGTAGCGGTATAGTAGCGTAACCCCGTAGCAAAGCGTGCGGAAAGCTGTGTAGGTGCGCGGTGTGGCAATGGATGGATCATGCCGAGGGCGGAGTCGTTAGCGACCGGCTTTCAAGCGGGATGGGTATGCAGTTCGCATGGGTGTACAGCCGTGTTGTCGTGCGGCTATGTAGCTATGTAGCTAGGTAGCAGATAGCTACGTAGCTTTGCATCGCGAAAAATAAGAGGAGGAACCGCCTTTCGGGCGGTTCCTCCTCTCGAGGAAAGGGGCTTGGGGTGTAGACCGCTAGAGCCTAGAGTGCGGCATGGAGACCGCGACGGCGTGCGATGCCGGCTGCGGCAATCGCGGCGGCACCCATACCGGAGATGACGCTCACCTCGAAAAGGGTGGAATCACCCGTCTGGGGCATGGTTCCCTGAGCAGTGGCAGCGCCGCTTGCGGCCTGCTGACCGCCCGCGTTCGCGGCCTGATCGGTACCGGACTGCTGGTCGGTACCGGGCTGCTCGGCATTGCCGCCGTTCCCGCCAGTCGCTCCGGCCTGCTCGGTACCGGTCTCGCCATCGCTGCCAGTGTTGTCACCAGCAGAGCCATTCGAGCCATTCTCGGTGGAGCCGCCCTCGGTGCCGGTACTACCGGTGGTACCGTTGCCGCCGGTAGTACCGTTGCCGGTGTCACCGCCGTTCTCGGTCTTGGCGGCCTCGTAGGCATCGGAGAGGTTCTTGTAGGTCACAGCGGCCTGATCGTATGCCGCCTGTGCCGCATCGACGGCATCCGATGCGGCATCGAAATTGCCCTGTGCGACTTGGACGGCCGCGATGGCCTCAATCAGGACGCCGTTTGCCTTCTCGACTTCAGCCTTGAGGCCGGCGAGCTTCTGCTCGGCCGCGCCCTGCGCGGTGCCGGCAGCATCGGCTGCGGCCTTGGCCTGGTCATAGGTAGCCTTGGCCGTATCGTATGCCTTCTGGGCAACCTTAAAGTCGGCTTCCGCAGCCTCCTTGGTATCCAGAGCCTTCTGCTCGGCGGTAACCGCATCCTCGTAATTACTCAGAGCCTGCTCGTAGGCAGCCTTCGCCGCGGCTCGCTCGCCCTTCTTCACGTCAATCTCGTTGACTGCGTTCTCAAGAGACTTCTGGGCATCGACGAGAGCGCCCTGGGCATCGGTGAGCTGACCCTGGAGCAGAACGGTCTTGTCATGCGCGGCATTGAAAGCCTTCTCGCCCGCATCGTAGCCGGCCTGCTTCTCGTCGGCAACGCCCTTGGCGGCATCGCGGACACCTGTGGCGGCATCGACGCCGGGTTTCAGGCCCTGATACTTGGAGGAGGCGGCGGCGAAGACGTTGCCCGCCTCGATTTGGGTCTGATTCAGCTGCTCGAGGTCATCGGCGTGGCTCAGGGCATCATCGAGCGCATCGGCTGCGTCCTTGGCGGCCTGATCGGCAGCGGTCTTGGTATCGGTTGCCTCCGCGACGGCCTGCTCTGCGGCAGTCTGGGCCTCCTGTGCGGCCTTGAGCTGCGCCTCGCAGGTCGGGATGTAGTTGTTCACGATGTCATCGTAGGATGCCTGTGCCGCATCGACTCCCTGCTGGGCGGCCTCAACGGCGTCCTGCTTGTCACCGAGGGTCGCGGCCTGCGCCTCGCGCTCGTCAACAGCTGCCTTGATGTCGTTGTAGGCATCCTGCGCCTGCTGGAGTGTACCGCGGGCGGCATTGACTGCGTCCATGAGGGAGGTCAGCTCATCCTCGGTCGCGGTGCCGGCAACCTGGGCCTGATAATAGGCGTCTGCCGCCGCGGTGTAGGCGGCCTGCTCCTGGTCGAGTTTCTGCTTGGCGCCATCCAGGTTCTGGTGATACTGGGGTAGCGAGTCGGCAATGGACTTGACGAGCTCGTACTCGTCCTGGGCTGCAGCGAGAGCGGCCTTCGCGTCCTCGATGTTCTTCTCGGCTTGGGGTACGGTGGCATTTGCGGCATCGAGACGGGTCTGCTCGTTGGCGACGTCCTGCTTGGCCGCCTCGAGCTTGGCATTCGCCTGGTCGAGGGCCGCCTGGGCGTCTGCCGCCTTGGCTGCGGCGGAATCCTTGGCCTCAGTCAGCTTTTGGATGGCACCGTCACCCCATTTGCCGAAGGCATCGAGATAGGCGTGAACCTTGCCATACCAATCGGTCTTCTTGGACTCCATGTCGGCCTGCGCGGCATCAAGCTCAGCCTGCTTCTCATCGAGAGTCTTCTGGGCGTCTGCAAGCTCGGCGTTTGCCTGGTCGAGTTCAGTCTGGAGGGCATCGAGCTGATTGCCGGCGATATCCTCGGCTGCCTGGGCATCGGATACCTGCTGCTCGAGGTCGGCTACCTTAGCCTCGGCCTCGTCGACCGCCTGCTGGGCATCCTCGGCGGCCTTCTTTGCGGTATGGACGGCCGCCTTGGCGTCGACCCATGCCTGCTTGGTGGTCTCGATCTTCTTGAATGCGTCCTTGCGACCCGTCTTGGCTGCCTCGTAGGTCGCTCGAGCCTGGTCGGCCGCCTTTTCGGCATCGGATTGCTTCGCGGCGGCGGCATCATATGCCGCCTGCGCCTCGGTGAGCTTCTGGTCTGCCGCATTCTTTGCATCTGTAGCGGCCTGAACGTCTGTCTCTGCCGTCTCGGCACCGGCGGTCGCCTGGTCGTATGCGGTCTGGGCATCGGCCTGTGCCGTCTTCGCGGCATCCAATACGCCCTGCGCCGCGGACAGCTGCTCGTTCGCCTCGTCCAGCTTGCCCTCGGCGGCATCCATGGCCGCCTTGGCATCCTTCACGGCCTGCTCGGTGACCTTCTGGGTCTCAGTCTGGGTCTCAGCCTGGTTGTCCGTCGGTGCGGCAGACTGGGCGAATGCCATGGTCTGCATAACCGGGGACAGCATGAGGCCCGCAGTCACGGCCATAGTGACTGCCGGCTTCATAATCATTTTCTTGCTCTTGGCCTCGTGTTTGCGCATATCGAGGTACTCCTTCCAATTGGAGGTTTTGCTAGCCCCGCGACCATACGGCAAACTACGTGCCGCCGTTCGGGTCTTGCCGCAGCGGCAATCAGGACACTCCAACCAGACGTGTCGAATTCTCGAAATATTGCATCTGCCTGCGTTCCTGTCGGATATGTAGCGATGTAGCCCTGTAGCCGACTACCAAAACGAAACGGTAGCGATGTAGGCAGGTAGCCGATTGCGGGAGCAGCGGCGGCGCATGGAGGGACAGAGATGACGATGCGGCGCCCCGCCATACCCGACTTCAGGCGAATGAGGGGATGAGCTGTACCGACTGCCCTCCTATCGTGCTGTGTGTAGTCGTGTATGCGCGTAGCCCGGTAGGCGTGTAGCCGGTATGCCGCCCAGGCAACTGCCCCCCACGCACTCGATAATGTGCGATGGTGCTGTAATGAAAAACGCCCGCAGCGACGCGGACGTTGAATGATTTCGCCTATAGGAGGATGAATGGTCGGAGATGTGATGAACCTCATGGAGGTGGCAATCGAAAAGGATGCAGACGACAACCCGACCTGCATCGTCTGGCCCGATGGTCGTCGCTTCGCGATCTCGAGCAGCGGGGCACCTCTCATGTGTCCGTCGCGGACAGCGGGCAGGTTCGCATATGTCCGCGACGTCTATGTCATCGGTCGCGGCAACAGGACCCATCGCAGGTCGCTTATCGCGGACGGCGGTAAGTGGTATGTCGTCTGTCTTAAATAGGCATGTAGACATGTAGGCGTGTTGCACGGTAGTTGGGCACGGGGCTACATGCCTACATGCCCGTCTGAAGCTATTCTCGATTTTGCGGCCAGACCATGAGACGGTTCGGGTCCTTCGCAAGACTCCTCATCATGCCGATCAGCTCGCCGCGAGTCTTGGTATTCAGGCGATTGAACAGCGTGACCAGTTCCAAGCGCTGACCTACCGGGGCATCGGTATCCTCGGTAAGTGGCGCTTGATTATCGAAGAGCTGCTCGATGGTTATATTCAGCACTCGGCAAAGCGAAAGCAGGTTCGAGACGCGCACGGTCCCCAAATCGGCCTCGGGCCGGATTATCGTCTGAAGCGTGCTGATCGGTATACCCGCCAGGTGTGCCACTTGGGTATTCGTGTAGCCGGCACCCTTGATAATGGCCTCCAGCTTCGTATAGGGGCGATCCTTGCCCGCTATCTGCTTTTTAACTGCCGGTAGTCGTTTCTCCTCGGCCATGGCTAAAACTCCTATCTCTCCATATGCGTCTAGATGTTGTCAGGTAGTCGGCTACATAGCTATCCGGCTACGTATGTAGCAAGGTAGCTTGGTACACCCAAAGTGTTCCGCCTGCAGCGCCACGGCGGGCTATTCGGTATCCTCACAGACGGCACCGCGACCGTCTTTGCCAGCAGCCACCTCATCCATCGCTTGCGGTTCGCGATTCCTCTGCATGTTCGAGGGGTCCAATTTCATTGCGCTCGACACGCGCATGAGGCAGGACTTCGCCTGTGCGTTGAAGCCCCTGAAATCGCTCACGAGACATTCCTCGTCACCCGAGAGGAGCGCCTCCTTTCCTGGATTTCCCTCCTCGCCATCGAACAGGTCCTCGACAAAGGTCTCAAACGGAATGTCCAGCCCCTTGCAAATCCTCAGGAACGTGGAGATCTGCATGTTTTGGCATTTCGACCTTCCGTTTACGAACGTGCTCAGGGTCGAAGTCGAGACACCGGACCTGCGGCTGAGCTCCGATGCGGTGATGCCGTATTTCTCAAGTATTTCCTTGAATGTCATGGTCTCCCCTATCTGTAGTCTGGTTGCTACCTGGCTACAGAATACATGATTTGGAAGTGATTTTCGCGTATGTAGATATAAATCGCGCAAATAGGTAATTTCCACGTATGTAAATTGCGATTCTAAATCATATTGCCCAAATCCGGAAAAAGGACTAATATCTCGCTCGTAGCTACGAATGCGGAATCAGATTCCCTATTCGTCAACTATGCCCCAAGTAGTTCGATTTAGTTACGGAGACATGATGACCAAAAACCCTGCATTTGAATCTGCGACGACAGTCCTTCTGGATTATGTCGAGGATGAGGAAACTTTCGCCAATGCCATGAATGAGTCAATTGACGGTCCCGCATTGCTCGATGAGGAATGCAACTTCCTGCGCGAACCGACCGCAATGGAGTTCCTGCTCATGAGGGCCCTGCTCCCAGCAGACGGCGCCGCCCGATTCCTGGCCGCATTTGAATCCGTTATCGAGCGGGAGGTCCTGTGGTCAACAGAGGAACCTGATAGCGAAATTGCGGAGGCGATGTAGGGTGAATGAAGCCGAAGCCAAAAAGAGCATCAAGCCCGCTCCGTTTACCGATGAGGAGCTCTTGCAGCTTCCCCTCGTCCTAAACTCAGAGCAGACCGCAAGGATTCTCGGCTGCAGCCGCTCAAAGCTCCAGTCCATGTGCCGCGCCGACGCCATTGAGTACCAGCGCCTCCAGAAGCGCTTCACCTTCAACCGCGATTACGTCTTCAAACTCGCGGGAATCAGCTACGAGTCCCTCTTCAAGACGGTCAGCGAGCGCTGCCTGGCAAGGGCGAAAATCAAGGAGCAGTACGCACCCCTCTTCAGGAAATACGGCGTGGACATCCTCGGAGACGAACCCCTCTTGGGCGGCGAGTCGGCCGTCGATGACCCGATCGTTAAAGACGATGGAGACGATCTGGACGATGCCCTGCTCGACCATCTCGGGGAAGCCCAGCTCGGAAAGCTGTTGCTCAAAGCCCTTCTCAAAAATGCCTAGTTGACAAGCTCGGCATACCGCCACAAAATCAAGGCATACCGGTTCCCCAAGCCGGACGATAGGAGATGAACTGCATGACCCGCCCTGCTGGGCGTGCAGCCGTGGATGCTGCCGCCTATCCGTGCAACCTGTTAGCCATCGACCCCGAGAGCGTTAAGCCCTTCGGGGTCTTTTCGCCATGCAGATGTACCATGGCAGGTGAGCCCGAATGAGCATCACCATCGACTCTTGGATGATGCGCGAACTCGACCTATCGGGAAACGAGCTCATCGTCTTCGCGCTTATCTGCGAAGCGGGCAAAGAGGGCGTCAGCGTCTCGAAACCCATGCTCGCATTCCTCACCAACACATCGGTCGCGACCGTCAGGCGCGTGCTGGGCAAGTTGTCCAAGCGCGGTTACATCGAGCGCACCCATGTCGGCGAGAACGAACCCAGCACTTGGGTCGCCTGCATCGACGAAGGGTCTTGCCACCCCTCCTCTCCTATCGAAAGCATTTCCGGCCGAAACGGTCGGAACCGAGTCATGTCGATAGCAAAATAGGAGGACTACCATGGATTTCAGCTACAACGACACCACCGCACCCCGTTTGGAAAACGAGCCCTACTGGAAACAGTACGGCTGGATGAACAAGCTCGGCCTCAACGGCCCCCGCGCAATCGTCTTCGCCCTCATCTTCGAGCGCGACTGCACCGATGACCCGGCACGCGAGCGCATCACATCGAAATACATCGCCCGCGCCCTCGATGAGGGCTGCCCCGTCCGCGGACGCGGCGAGGGCGGCATCGCGCGGGTCTTCAAGGTGCTCAACGAGCTATCCGCAAAGGGCCTTGTCTGCGCCGTTATGGACGAGGACGGACTGTCCATGAGCTTCAAGTGCGATTACGATGCCGTGGAGTCGATTCTCATGGATGCCGTATCCGTATCAGAAGATGCCAAGCCGACCGATGAATCAAGCGAAAGCGAGGTCGATGACGGTGCCTACGACAAGATGTCCTGATAACGCACTCGACCGCAACTTCTATACCGTTTTCGATTGGATGGTGGACCCCGCAGGTCTGGGTCTCAAGGCATCCAGCGCCGAGCTGTCGGTGTACGCCAAGATCTACTCGATGAGCCACCACTCGGCGTACGGCTACTACGTCACGCAAGACCAGCTCGCCCTCGACCTCTATATCTCTCGCCGCTCCGTCCAACGTGCGCTCGACAGCCTCTGCAAGTCGGGCCTCATCGGCTACAACGAGCTGTACCGCACCGGCAGGGAGGCGAACGGCATGAAATCGCCCCGCTCCTATTTCGCCATCCAAGAGAAGATCAACGCCGCAATCGAGGCGACGACCCCCGTCTCCGCATCCCGCGGCAGGCAAATCCTCGATTTCGACTTTCGGGAACCCGCAGGTCAGGCAGATGCGTCAACTTGTCACATCTCGGCTGTTGAAAACTCGAGTTTTCAACAATCCGCAGGTCAGGCAGATGCGCCAAGTTGTCACAACGATGCGCCAAGTTGTCACAACGATGCGCCATTTTGTCACAACGATGCGCCAAGTCGTCGTATCGGCGCGACCTGCGAAAACGTCGAGCAAGATGAATTTACGGCACCGTCATCTAGCTGGGAAAATGCAACAAAACCGCAGGAAAACGACATGCCCGAGACGAGCAACGACGTATATATAAATAATAATAAGAAGAATAATGATAATTATTTTTCTTATTCTTCTAATGATTCCAACAAGAGAAGTGAACTCTCTGGAAAGAATTGGGATTGCGGTTCGGGTGACATCGGCGGCTGGAGTGCCGAGGTCCGCTACGTGGCACGTTTCATCGCCGAATCGTCTCCAAAACACATCGATGGGGTCTTTCTCGATAAGACCATGGCGGCAATCCGCGATGTCATGGATTCGGGCGCCGAGGCCGATGAGATCTGCGATGCATGGGACCTGTATCTCGACGAGCTCATGAATCAAAATTCCGAAGGCGGATCGGCGGCATTCAAGCGCTATGCGATGTTCCCGCTCAACTGGCTTCACCGCGCGGACGGTTTCAGGTTCTATCTGAAGAGGATTCGGGCGAAGTCCGAGAAGGCGGCGGACGCCTCCCGAGATACCGCCCTCGAGGCCGATCGGGAATGCTCGAACGAAGCGGAAAGGCTTGCAGAGAAATATTCCCTCACTGCCAACAAGACCACCTCGGGCATCATCTGGACGTTCATGGGCGATTACCATTCGGCGATGGTCGCACCCCGCGCCCAGAACCGTCGCGAGGCCCTGCGCTACATGTGTTCCGTCAAGGGAATCGAGGTCCCGAAGGATATCGAAGAAATGTCTGAAATTTAAGCTCGGATTGGAGAGACGATGGGTCAATTGCCTGAAGATGCCCCCTTCAAGGCGGCGCATAGCTCACGAAATCGCGCACGGCGCATGAAGGCCGCGAGGGCCGAGGCGAGACGGCTGGTCGGTGATGCCCTGCGCCAGCGCGATGCCGCCCTAGCGGAACTTTCTTCCGTTAAGGACCAGCTGACGGAGGCCAACCGCTCGCACGAGCGCGAGTGCGCCGAATTCAAGCTCAGGACCGCCGAGTTGACCGCGAAGGCCGAAGCCGCAGCCGAAAATGCCGCGTCCTCACATGAGGCCGAGAACCTGAGGCGTGTCAATGCCGAGACGCTTGAATCCCTTGAGTCCGAGCGGAGAAAGACGCAGAGCCTGATGACGCGGCTCGGAGAACTCAATGCCCAGGTCGAGGGCGAACGAACCGAGAAGGAGGAGTTCCGCCAGGAGATCCTCGGCCTGCGATCCAAGATGGAGAACGCGAGCGGACTCTCAAAAGATGAGGTCAACGGTCTCGTCGCCAGGGCGCAGGCCGCCGAGGAGCAATCGATCGAGCTCTCCCAAAACATGGCCACCCTCCAGAACCAGGCAGAGGATTATGAGAGGCAACTCAACGAGGCCAAGGACGACTACGAGCGTCTCATGAGGGTCTGCAGGGAGGAACTCAAGAAGCGCAAGGGCGAACTCGGCGAGATCTATGACCTCCATGAGGGCGAGCTAGAGACCAACCGCGAGCTGAGGAAAGACAATGCGGCCCTCACCGATTCCATCGCCAAGGCCAAAGTAGAGCTCGAGACGGTATCGGCCGAAAGGGACGAGTTGCAAAAGAGGCTCGCCGATTCCTCAGCTCGAGTCGAGGAACTCGAATCCTCGCTCGATGCCGAGCGAGAGGGAGCCTGCCGGCTGCGCGACAGCGAACAGGAAAACACAGGCAGGCTCAACGACCTGGCTCAAGAAAAAGAGACCCTCGCCAGGAGTCTGGCCCAGACCCAGAAAGCCCGCGCCGATGCCGTGGCGGCCCTCAAAGCCGCGCAAGAGAAGAACGACCTCGTCCAAGCGGACCTGCAGGCTGCACGGGAAGAGTCGTATCGCCAGCGCCACGACCTCGAGCAGAAACTCGGCGAGTTGGAGCGCGGCAACGCGCGAATCAACGAACAGGCACGGTCGGCGCAGAGCAGATACGACAAGAGTGCGGCGGAGTACGAAAGGAAAATCGGCGAGCTGCAGAAAGCGCTCGATTCCAAGCAGACCGAACTCGACCGCGCCGCGTGCAATTCACATCAGGGCGACCTCGAGAGCCTCAAGAAGGCCGTTGAGTCCGAACGCGAGCGAGCCGACCGGGCCGAAGGCAAGGCCCGCGCCGCGGAGCTGCTTCAGGAAGACTTGGAGACCTTCAAGGGCAAGGTCTGCGCCCTCCGCCGGCAGCTGGCGGTATGCTCGAGCCTGAAAGACGACCTCGCGGATGCGGAGACCAAGCTGGCGGATGCCACCGCGAGGGCATCCGATGCCGAGAGCCGAGCACGCGCAGCCGAGCGGGACTCCGGCAGGCTCTCCAGGGAGCTTGAGCGCGTCAACCTGAAGCTGGCCGAGGAGTCCTCCAGGGCGGAAGGCGCGAAAGCCGCCCTGCTCGATGCGGACGGCGTGAAGAGCCTCGCATTGCCCTGCGGCCTTCTGCCCGGAGAGGAAACCACCGTCGCCCTCGGGTCCGGGTTCCAGAAATTCCGCGTCCAGAAAATCGTCTACAAATCCGATGGCACCATCTTCTTGGAAAACGAGCGGGGACAATCGGTTCCCATGGGGACATGGAGATAGATGCCGCGCTGCGCCCATCGGCGGTTGACCGTTCGAAATCCGGTTGAATAATGCCGCTGCGGCACGGAGGGATGGAGCTTCCCTTTCCGTTGTAGCTTTCACTGTGGTCGGGCATGGGGCTCGACCACAGTGGACACACGGAGGTAGAAGACATGCCAGCGATTGCAGACGAGGCAGGGACAAAACTGTTCAACCTGCTCGAGATGTTCGGCAGGGAGCTGATTAGAAATGAAATCCACAAGAACACGCAGCTTCGCGAGGAAGCCGGCAGAGCCAAGAAGACCGCAAAGGATCTCTCCAATGCGGGTCAGGGTCTTTTCGGCAAGGGTGCGAGGGCTTCCCAAGCATATACACAGACGTGGTTTAAATCGCATGAGGGCGCCCAAGCCACACTTCGAGAGCTCAAACAGCTGTCCCCCAAGCTGTTTGCCAACTCAACCGTCATCGGCCACTTCATCATCCATCCAAAGAACAAGGTCATCACAGACGCCATCGAAGATATCAGCAGAGACCATCGACTGGTCACTTATGCAATGAACCTCGATGCGCTTGACAGGGATAAGTCTAAATCGGCTTACCTGAAAAGCCAGCCCGATGGCAATTGCACGCGATTCTCATTTGGTGAGTTCGGTGACGAGGGTGCGTCCTTCAATGCGGCATATTACTGCTCCGTCCTGCAGGATTACGATATCAACGCCCGCCACATCGGCAACCAGGTCATCCTCGACAATGCCGACTGCGAACGAGCCATCGAGGCCCTCAACCTCGAGAAGAGAAAAGTCGAGGCTATGGGTCCCGAGCGCGGAGAGATGTTCATGCGCCAGCGCTTCATGGACCGTATCGGCGTGGAATATGAGCCTCCCCTGATCGGCGGCGAAGCCGAAGGATATGAGGGTGCGGGCGGAGACCTAAGCGTTGAAGCGCCGGCACCCGATCCTCAGGACATCTATGTTGATACCGATGCCGAGGACCGCGAATCAGGTGAGGACGGCTTTTACGTGCCGAGTCCCGATGACGTCGATGAGGCTCGCGACGGGGATGGCGCCGGCAGCTCACCTGCTGACGGCAAGACCGGACCCGAATCCACGGAGGAGATCGCCGAGGAGGAGCTTGCCGAGAAGACGGTGGAGTCCTCGCCTGCCGCCCGACCCGAAAGCGACCTGGTTGCCGACGATGCGGACGAGATGCTGTCCCGCGAGACCCGTAAAGCGGAGCTGCACGAGGACATCTCCAACAGCAAGACCACGGCGGATTGCGTGCAGGCGCGTCCCGATGCGCATAACGGCGACCTCTCAACCCCCTTTGCCGACGGACAGGACGCGCCCGGTACCGGGGACTCCGATGGGGATGGCATCCGCGATGCAGCCGAGGACCGCGATGGTGACGGAACCCCGGACAGCCATGACCAAGATGCCGAGTATATCGACGACGACCCCGACTACGAGCCCGTCAGCATGAAGGAGCGCAGCGTCGACGAATTGATGAGCGATAAGAGCGAAGAGGCCGCCTTCGTGGCATCCCGCTCTGCAGCCCAGGCCGAGAAGGACGTCTCGCTCGAGACGGTGAACCGATAATGAAGGTCACGAAGGAAGTGGCGCCGCTCCTCGCCGCCGCGGTTGCCACCATCCCCTTTGCCTACCTCGGGAATAGGTTTATCGACTGCGCCTGCTCGTATTCGGACATGCTCGAGGGAATCACGGCCGCCCCGACGGAGATGTGGGGCTATATCGCCCGTCAGCCGTTCCATCTTTTGGTGAACGACGCGGGAATGCTCGGCATGCTGCTCGGAATCTGCATCCCATGGGCGCTTGCCATGGTCTGCCTCGTCTACGGGCAGAAGAACACGCGCGTCGGCGAGGAACACGGCTCCGCGCGATGGGCGACTCCCGAGGAACTCGCCCCATTTATCGATGACAAGAACCCCGAAGGCGCCTCGAACGCACTTCTTCTTTCCAAGAACACGGGTCGAGCATGGAGCAGAGAGGGATTCTCGATGAACTACGACGGAAACATGAACGTGCTCGTCATCGGCGGCTCCGGTGCCGGCAAGACGCGCTACTACGTGAAGCCGAACGTCTGCCAGATGAACAGCGACCTGTTCATCACGGACCCGAAGGGCGATCTTTTGCTCGATGTCGGCAACATGCTCACGAACAACGGATACGAGATCCGCTCGTTCAATACATTCTTCCCCGACCGCTCGCTTATCTACAATCCCCTCCACTATGTCAGAACCGATCTCGAAATCCAGTCCTTCGCCGGACTGCTCATCTCGATGACGACCCCGCCTAAGTCGAGTTCGGGCGACCCGTTCTGGGAGAAATCCGAGAAGATGCTCTATATGGCACTCATCGCGTTCCTGCGAGACTACTGCCCGGCCAGCGATTACCATATCGGCGGCCTGCTCAAGCTGCTGTCGATGGCCAAGGCATCGGAATCCAACGAGAACTTCAAGAGCCCGCTGGACCTCATCTTCGATGAGATCGAGACCGGCATGCGCCGCGTCAAGCGCCAGCCGAAGAATCCCGAAGTCCAGAAGCATGCGGCGGAGAACCCGACACCGCCCGATGCCCCGGAGGAAATCACCGTCTATACGGGCTCGGACGGAGAGCGCTTCGATCTCGTCCCGTCCGCCTTCCGCCGCCACTCGGACAACAGGCGCCCATACGACAACGTACACAAGAACGGCAAGCGCGGCTTCGACCCCACCGAGGACTATGCCCTGGAGAACTACCGAAAGTTCCAGTCGGCAGCCGGCAAGACTTTGAAATCGATCCTGATCACCTGCAATGCACGTCTCGCACCGTTCACCGCTGCGGAAGTGAAGCAGCTCGTCGTCGGCGAGGACCAGATGCACCTCGAGCGCTTCGGAGACCCCGACTCGAAGAACGCCATCTTCGCCATCTTCGACGACACCGACCAGCGGACGCTCGGCTTCCTCCACGGCATGATGGTCTACCAGACGGTGCGCGTCCTGTGCCACAAGGCATTGGAGAAGTACAACGGCAAGCTCCCCCGCCCCGTCAACTTCATCCTCGACGAGTACCGTTCGCTGTCCCTGCCCGCCGACATCTCCGGCTTCATCTCCGTCCTGAGGTCGCGAAACATCGCGATGTCTGTCATCCTGCAGGCGAAATCGCAGCTTGCCGAGCTGTATGACGAGGCGACGGCGGATTCCATCGTCGGCTGCTGCGATACGATCCTGTACCTCGGCGGCGGCAAGGCCAACAAGGGAACGACATCCACCTGCGAGTTCATCTCCGATTCCTGCGGTCAGCAGACCGTCTTCCAGGAGAACTACTCGCAGAGCCACGGCGGTCAGGGCAGCTGGTCGAAGAGCGGCCAGACAGTCGGTCGTGCCCTTATCGATCCCGCCGAGGTGGCGAAGCTGCCCAAGACGGAGTGCGTCGTGCTCATCAACGGTGCAAACCCCATCATCGATGAGAAGTACCCGCTCACCGAACATCCGAACTACAAGCTGATGGCGGATTCACCCGAGTTCGACATCAAGAAGTATATGGCCGAGAAGCGACGCCGCGAGGAACGCGAGCTGTCTGCCCGTATCGCAGCCAAGTCGAGGGCGAAAAGCCTGCACAGGCCAAAGCCGGATTGCCGGAACGCCTCCAGCGGTAGGCACTATAAGTCATCCGGTGAAAACAAGGGCATTCAGGAGAAATAAAGACCCGCGCCTTTAGGAATTATGTGCAAGGGGTTCCCGAGGTTTCTCGCCGAACCCCTTTTTACTTTCAATCCGAACGGTCTACCTGCATAAATGCCACCGTGTTGCCGCAGCGGCAAGACTCGGGAGCCTCGTGGACGCGCCGTGTATCTTCGTGATGTCCATGAGGTCGGCGAATCACCGACCCGTACCCGGTACGGAGGATCGCATGCCTGTCGAAGCATCTGGAAAAGAAAAGCGCCGGACCAGAGACGGTCCGACGCCTTGACATGCGGTGCGCACCCCGACCGCGAACGGTCTACCTGCATTCCCTTACGGGCCCCAAACAGTTCATGGGTGCGCTAGACAGGAGATGACAGCGGTTCTCACGAACCTCTTCACCCTGGCGCCTTTCGGCGCATAGGAATAGTAACACATTCGGCACATTTGGACCAATGAGGCATTTTCAAGCTACATGGTCGATTTAGCGCATCTGCGCCGACATACCTGAAAGGATCACATATGAACCCGATTTACCACGCCCTCGCCGTCGCCACCGTCCAGCTCGGTCAACTCGATTCCGCGGGCGGCATCCTCGGCAATATCACTGGACTGCTCAAGGGCGGCATCCAGATGCTCGGTGCCATCATGGTCGTCTGGGGCGGCGTCACCATCGGCATCAACGTCCATAACGGCGCATCCGGTAACGGCGCCGCCATCGCCGCAGGCGTCGGCACGCTGATCGGCGGCGTAATCGTCTCCGCCGCAGCGCTGTATTTCGGCACGCTCGACACCAGCTGGGTGCGAGGCTAAGCGAGTGCTGTCGGTACCTGTCCACAAGGATGTAACCGAGTATCAGCCCAAAGTCATCGGCGGCCTCACCGCACGCACGATCATCTGCATCGGGGCGGCGGTGGGCAGTGCCTTGGCTTTCGGCATGCTCTGCACGTTTGTGTTCCATGTGGATATCAACGATGTCATCTACCTCGTCTGGCTCGCCGCCGCACCTGCCGCCTTGGTCGGCTTCTATACGCCCCACGGATTGAATTTCGAGAAGTTCGCGCCGCTGTGGCTCGCGCATAACTTCAACGAGCAGTGCCTCGTATACGTCAGCGCCAGCAACCGAGGCGAATTCAAGGCCGAGGCGGATGCCCTCAAGAAGGCATTCGCCGATGAGCGGAAATGCGCCAACGGCAAGGAGCTCTCGAAGCTCTACAAGACCAACGGCATCGAGATGTGGGAACCCGGCGGTGCGCTCGAGCCGATGAATATCACAGACCCCAACAAGAGACAGATTGAAGACTTTTGGAGCGACTAATGGCTAATAAGGACGAGAGCTTCAAGAACATGGAGACGCTCGCCGCCGGCCTTCGCAAACCGAGCGAGGTCGGTTTCGAACTTGACCCCGAGTACGCGAAGATGAGCAAGCGGGAACGCAAGCGCTATGTCAAGAAGGTGCATAGGGAGCTCGACCGTGAGCTTGCCGGTAAGCGCAACGAGATCCGCGATGCCCGCGCCGCGGCGAAGGAGGCCGAGCGCACACAGGCGAAAAGCGCCGCCGAGGTGACCAAGAAGCTCAAAGAGCGCAGCTCAAAGAGCGATAAACTCACCGCCGAGCAGCGCCGCCGCCGTGACAACGCGAAGAACGTGGTCGATGCGATCGGCTACAACCGAATGTTCGAGAACGGCATCTGCGAGGTCGAGGACGGATATTACTCCGAGACCCTCTCCTTCGACGATATCACCTATCAGAACGCCCGCGATGATGACCAGAAGACCATCCTTGCATCGATGTGTGATATCTACAACTATTTCCCTGCCGACACCACGGTGCAGTTCTCCGTCATCAACACCCCTCTGCGCCACGACCAGATTCGCGACCGTCAGTTTTACGACCCGTCACGCCAGGCAAACGACGTCCTCAAGGAGGATGCCGAGACGATGAACGAGGTGCTCTCCGATAAACTCGCGGAGGGCGTGTCGAACATCAAACGCGCCCGCTATATGACGATCGGCATCCATGCGAACAACCCCATCGAGGCACGCACACGCTTCTCGCGCATCAATACCGACCTTACGGGCAATTTCGAGCAGATCCGCTGCGATGTAACGCCGATGACGGGTCTCGAGCGACTTTCCGTACTCCAGTCCCTGCTGCGTCCAGACCGTAAGTTCTCTTTTGATTACGAGCGCGACCTGTCGATCTACAGCCCCGACAGCTCCAAGGACTTCATCGCGCCGATGAGCATTAACTTCAAGCCCGACGGCTCGAACATGTACTTCAAGGTCGACGATAAGTACTGCCAGGTCCTAGTCATGCGCAAGTACGACTCCCCCCTCGAGGACACGGTCGTCGCGAACCTCGTGAACATGTCGATGCCCATCGAGGTGACTTGGTACCTCCAGCCCATGGAGAAGGCCAAGGCAATCAACTTCGTCAAGACCCGCCGCGCGTGGATCGATGCCGAGACCATCGAGGAGCAGAAGAAGGCCGTTCAGCAGGGCTACGACTATTCGATCCTGCCCTCCGAACTCCGATACTCGCGCGAGGAGACCGAGGACCTGCTGACACAGCTCCAAGGACAGCAGCACCTTTTCATGTTCTCCGGCCTCATCTTCACGTGGGCGGAGTCCCCCGAGAAGCTGACCGAGCAGGTACTGCAGATTCTCGATGTCGCGTCGTCGGCTGGCGTGCAGGTCGAGACCCTCGAGTACCGCCAGCGCCAGGGTCTGAACTCGATCCTGCCCCTCGGACTCAACCATATCGAGATCTCCCGACCCTTCACCACGTCGGAGGCGTGCATCTTCGTCCCTTTCGCCACCCAGGAGCTCGAACAGGAGGGCGGTAGCTGGTACTACCAGAACAAACTGTCGAACAACCTCGTGTTCGGCAATCGAGCCAACCTGGCAAGTCCCGTCGGCTTCATCTCCGGCAAGACGGGATCCGGTAAGGGATTCTTCGCCAAGAACGAGATCGAGGGGACTCTGCTCTCGAAGCCCGACGATCAGGTAATCATCTTCGACCGCGCCGGCGAATACAAGCTGCTGGTCGAGCATGCTGGCGGTACCTATGCGTCGTTCGGCGTCGGACTCAACGCGCACCTTAACCCGCTCGGCATGGACAAGCGCCGCGAATCCGAGGATTTCGGCACGCAGGTCGCCTTCAAGGCGGATGCCATGATCGCGCAGGCGGCGGCCGCGGCCAACGAGACCATGACGGTGTTCTCCGAGGAGGAGCGCTCCATCATCCAGCGCTGCGTCGAGAACATCTTCCGCCACTACAACATGGAGGGCGGTCGCGAGCCCATCCTCGAGGACTTCTACGAGGAGCTGAAGCGCCAGCCCGAGCCGATGGCGCAGAATATCGCCCTTCGCTATGAGCGTTTCGTCAGCGGCTACTCGAACTTCTTCAACCATGAGACCGACATCGACCTCACGGCCCGCACCGTCGGATTGAACTTCAAGGACGTACCCGACTCCATGCTCGTCTTCGCGCTGATCTCGTTCTGCGAGACGGTGCGAAACATCATGTACAGCAACTTCGACCACGGCCGAAGGACATGGCTGTACATCGAGGAGATGGAATCGCTGTTCAAATACCCATCGGTACTCAACTACTTCCGCCGATTCGCCAACGAGTGCCGTAAGTTCGGCATGTACCTGACGGGCATCACGCAGTCGACCGAATCCATGATCCGCAACCAAGACGCCAACGCCATCGTCAAGAATTCCGACTTCATCATGCTGCTGAAGCAGTCCAAGGAGGACCGCGACTACTGGGCGGATGCGCTCGGCCTATCCCCCCTCGAGGTCGCCTGCATCGACGAGGGCGCTCCCCGCGGATGGGGCCTTCTCGTCTTCGGCTCCGCCCGCATACCGATCAAGGGCGAGTTCCCGAACGACAACCACCTCTACGAGCTGTTCTCGACCGACCCGAACGAGTGGGCGGAGAAGAAGGCCCGCGAGGCCCTCGAGGCCGCCAAGCATGGCGGCGTAGCTGAGAATATCGCCCCTCAGGATGAATTCCGCCGCCGCAAGCGCGTCCGCGGGCGCAAGAAAAAGCGCGGCTCCTCGGTTCCAGAAAAAGAGCCGGGCGAGTAGCCAAATGTGGAGAAGGGCAGTTGCCGCTGCGGCAACTGCCCCTTCACTTTCCGCCATCGGGCAGATACTGCGAAATCGTAAACCAACGCATTTCGGAAGGAGGACATCTTGCCAGACGATTCCAAGCATGGGAACCCAAGCTACGCAGCCACTTCGAAAAACGGCAGCGTGGCAGGCATGTCCTCCGTGACCGAACGGCAACAGCGGTCCGCAGCGGCCTATGATGACGCCGCGCAAAGGTCTGTCGCCAATACCGCGGATTTCTCCCGCCATGCCGAGACAGTCGGTTCGGGATATTCTGCGCGAACCGATGCCGTCGGCGCGTCAAATCCGATAGCCGGCTCGGCGCAAGATACCCAACGGGTGGCCTTCTCACCGAATACCTCCAAATTCAGCGTCCCGAATGCCCAAGAAACGTTCGGTTCCTCTTTCGGTGACTCGCAAAGCGAGCAGGACGCATTCAAGGCGGGTATGGATACCGGTATCGACCAGCTCGGTCAGGCGGGCGTAGCCCGCTCATCCGAGTTCGGTACCGACATCTCGGCCTCAGCGCATGTTGACACCCGCGATGCCTTCTCCGGATCCTACGATACCGGCAGGACGGGGTTCAACCAGCCGGCAAACGGTTCGGGGCGGGGTTTCAGCCAGCCTCAGGCCCAGCAGACCATCCCCGCTGACGCGGCCCAGCCAATTCAACAAGTTCCCGCCGCCTTCAGCTCCTGTATGGAGCAGCAGGGTTCCAGTAGCCCGTTTTCGGGCGGTGCCGACCGCAGTGCCGCCGCACAGCAAAACATGATGACCTCCATCGCCGGCATCGAGCAGGCGGGCATCACCGGTTCGCGCGATTTCATCGAGGGTACCGCAGTGTCCGTGCAGGCCGATGCCCGAGATTCCTTCTCCGGCACCTTCGATACCGGCAAGACCGGATTCGACCAGCCGACAGGCAGCCTCGGGCAGAATTCGGGTTCCCCGCAGGCGGGACAGCAATCTTTTGGCAGCCCATCCCCTATGGGCACCGTCAGCGCCCCTGCGGACTATAAAACCGATTTCGTATCGGAGGCGGCCGGGTTCGGTTCGCATCAACCCGCGCCCTCATCGTGGGCATCTGCCGATATGTTCGCCGGCGGCCATGCGAAAGACGTGCATCTCAGCAAGAAGATTCAAGAGAATCTGGATAACTCGAAGGCCGCCTATTCCGAAGCGAAGCAGGGCTATGCCGCTGCCGAGAAGGATGCCCTGGAGACGCTCGGCGCATCGGGCTGGAGCTCGGGCGACCAAACATCCGCCTTCTCCGATTCCGCTGCGAGAGCCGAGTGTTTCAAAAACGGTCTTGGCACAGGTGCCGATTCCATCGAGCGAGCCGGAGTATCCGATTCGCGCGACTTCGGGTTTGTGGCACAAACAGAGCAGAAAGTCCCATCTGGCATGCCTGCCCGCCACGGCTCCCATTCCGAAAAGACCGAGACCTCCCCGAGTCAAACCCATACGGTAGAGCATGGTTCTGAGCATGCCCACCAGGCACCCGACCCGTCCGGTTCAGAATCGCGGGCCGAAACGTTTAAGGGTAAGTTCGAGGCGTCCGCTGACGCAATCGATCATGCCGGCATCAGCGATACTCGGGACTTCGGGTTCATGTCGCAAGCCGAGCGCGAGGCCGAGCCGTCCGTACCGAAGCCCACCGCCTATCGGGCTGGCAAGGAAAGCCCCGCCGGCGGAGCCAAGTATGCCGATGCTCCGGAGGACGTGCGAAACGCCGCCAGGAACGTCGTCGCCAAAGGCGAGGACGTCCGAAAGGCATCCGATGAAATGGTCGCGACCCACAGGGAGGCCTCGGAGTTCATCACCAAGGCCGAGAAGAGAGCCCAGACGGTAGCGAATTTCAAATCTGCGGCAGCCAATGCGGCCGTCAATTCCGCCGTCGCCTCCATCGGAGACGATTCGGTGTCCGGCACCGCCGTCAGGTCCTCTGCCCGTGCCGCTGTAGCTGCGGGGCGCTCAATCAAAGCCAGCAGAGCTGTCGGCAAGCAAGTCGGCGCACGCAGCTTCTTCTCATCTTCCGCCGAGACTTCCAAGGCCGCAATCCTTGCGCTTGACGATGACGGAAGTCTCGATGGACTCGATAAGGTCGATGAAGCCGCCCGCGCCGGACGTTATGTCCGCGGCAAGGCCAAGGACTTCAAGTGCGCCCGAGCCAAAGCCAACGGCGGCAGCAAGTCGCAGCTCATGTCGCAGGCCGAGAAGAGGGCTGCGAGAACATCTGGAGATGTGCAACGCGCCTCCTTTTCAAATTCCATGCAGCGTAGGTCTATGTCCATCGCAAAGGCTAAGGCCGCTGCGGGGGAAATCGCCGACGCGAACGAAAAGGCAAACCTTATCAGTAAGCTCGTTTCCGGATTGGCAAATGCCGGCAAGCAGGCTCTTCAAAGTCTCGCCGCGCTCGTTCAAGGTATCGGCTCCTTCCTGTCCGGTCTATTCGGCAGTATCGCCGCCGCCCTCGGCAGCTCCGTCTTCGCCGTCATTGCCGTCGTCGTCCTACTCATCATCTTGTTCATCGTCGCGCTTTTCTGCGATCCGAGCCAGGCTACCGTCCAAGGCCTGAATGAAACCGAGACTCAGGTCGCAACCTTCTTCAGGGAAAAGGGACTCGATGACGTGCAGATTGCCGCCATCATGGGCAATATGTATGGAGAGAGCGGCATGCATGCCGGTTCGGAAGAGGGCGGCGGCACCAACGCGAACGGCATCGGCCTATGTCAGTGGACGAACGGCCGCCACACCAATCTCGTGAACTACGCCAATTCAGTCGGTAAGTCTTGGACCGACGTCGGTGTCCAGCTTGATTTTTTCTGGGATCACGACAAGTGGCAATCAAATTGGTGGAGCGGTTACCACATCAACACATATGACCACTCGCCCGAATCAATGTCCGAGGACCCGCCATCCGGCTCCTATGTCGAAGGCTCGAAAAGGGGCTTTTTGGCAGCAACCGATGTCAAAGACGCCGTTCGCCAGTTCCTCTATGGCTGGGAGGTCGCAGGTATCCCTCGCCTGAAGGTTCGTTACGATGCCGCAGAAAGGTATCTCGAGGCGCTGCAGAACGGCGGGGATGCCGATGGCGACCATGGTGCCAATGGAGGCGCCCCGCAAATCGCAGGAGCCACAGCCCGCCAGCAGGCAATCGTCAACTCGGCTTACGCGACGCCGACACCCGGTCAAGGCCTGTGTGCCGCATGGGTCTCCAACGTCTTCAGGAACGCGGGCTACGGCTTCTACGGGGGCAACGCCTGCGATATGTGTCGCTCTTGGTGTCATAGCTCCAACCGAAACGAACTTAAGGTCGGGATGATCATCGCCGATGTCTCCCACCCGGGTACCGGATCGGCGGGACTCACATACGGACACGTCGGCATCTACATCGGCAACAACAAAGTCATGAGCAACGAAGGACCCATCACGGTTAAGAGCCTAGATGCCTTTATCAGATTCTACGGTGCAGGCACCGGATGCAGATGGGGCTGGCTCGGAGGCATCGACCTCTCGCAATAGCCATGATGAGGAAAGGAGACAGGATGGATAAGTTTTTCGAATTTCTTAAGAACAATACGGCCATCGTCGCAGTCGCTGCAGGCATAGTTCTCTTCATCGCGATGAACGGCATCACGTCGTGCGTCGCTCACGGAGACGGAGGCAATCCCCCGGCCGAGCAGCATGATCAGATTGAACGTTCGGAAGACGCCGGCACCGATGGCGGCCAAAAAGAGAAAGTCTCGCTGTCCGAAGCACAGCAGGCCGTGGCCAAGGATTATGACGATGCCACACTGGGTATCGTGGCCACCCTCGAGAACTCAAAATGGGGCGCCATCGACGGCACAGGCTCGATGACCATCAAGGACGGTATCATTACCGAAAAATACGGTGATACCGATGGCGATAAAACCAAGACGGTAACCAAAAAGCAGTCCTTCGCCATCACGGCGGCTGACACGCTCGGCGCCGACCAGTCCGGAGTCCTCTCTTGGAACGTGCTGTCCGTCATCGATTCCGATGGCAAGTCCCATATCATGACCCTCTCGACCGTCAACCCCGCCGCCAACGGCGAGGGCAATGACGAATACCATGATATCTCCTGTGACCTCTTTCACAACGAGGGGGGCTATACCAACAGCCGTTCCTGCGAAGACGTCTCGATTCCCGCCCTCGATGACCCGAATTTCAAATCATCCATCGATGGAAAAACCAAAGAGCTCCGCGCCTCGCTTGTGGACTACCTGCTCGCCAACCACTCGACTACCACTGAACTCGTCTGGGACGGAGCCGTAACCGATGTCTTCGCAAACGGGGTCAAGACGTTCAGCTTCGGCATCAGGAATGCCAATACGGGCGATGGCGATAGCAGTACCCGCATCAACGTCACCTATCACACCGACACGCATGAGTTCGAGGAGGTCGATGTCCAATGACGGACGCTGCCGCAATCAGGTTCGACGCCTTGGGCTATGCCCGCAACGAGGGTATCGTCAACAAGTCGAAAGGCGCCATAGCCTCAGCATGCAACTCGATGGTCAAACGCCTCGACCGTGTCAGCAGCCCATCATATAGGCAGGCCATCGCGACGTTTACGATTTCCCTTGCCATCTTCGCAATCGGGATTCTCGCCGCCCCCCGGGGCGCAACCGCTTGGGGGCTTGACGATATCGTCACGACCGTCGCAGGCGCGATTGGCGACTGGGTCGGCAGCGCCTTCACCGCCCTTCTCAAAGTACTTCAAGAGCAGACAGTCGAGCCCCTGGCAAACGGTTTCCTCAAGGCCCTGTTCCAGGGAATCGAGTCCAGCCTCAAGTCTTCCGACCTGCTGCTCGGGTTCGATAACCTCCTCGGATCCTACGGCGGTAGGTTCAGCCTGTCTGCCTTCATTGAGAACGTCTCCGATGCCGCCATCAAGCCAGTCGCGGCAACGCTGCTCGCCATGGGCATGCTTCTCCAGCTTCTGAAAATCGCAAAGAAGATGGATCAAGGCGGCGGCATGATGCCTTCCGTCCGCGAGGTCATCTCGCTATTCGTCTGGTGTGCTGTCATGATGTATATGGTTCGCAACGGCCTGGGTATCGTAAAGGACCTCTACACGATGGTTCTCGGAATCATTAAGTCAGCCAACACCACGGCGGGTTCGATGGGCAGTGCCGCCGATGTCATCCATACCTGGGCGGGCAATGATACGCTCATCAAGTTCGCGGATGACACCCAGTTCATCCAGGGTCTCATCATCTGCCTAGAGTGCCTGCTCGCTTGGGTTGTCGGTTCCTTCGCGGTCGTCATCTCCTATTACATGATGATCGGACGCGCCCTCGAGATCTACCTGACCGCCATGTTCGCCCCTATTCCGTTTGCCCTTATGGGCTTCGATGAGACCCGCAGCTGGGGATGGGGATATCTCAAACAATTCCTATCTCTCTGCCTCGCCGGCGTCATCATGATCGTCGTCCTCTACATGTTCCCGTTCATCGTCGTGTCGGTCGCGGGCGATATCAGTCACGGCATCAGCGTCACGGACACGCTCGGCGTTCTCGTCAAGGTGATTGCCGCATGCCTCGTCCTCGCTATGACGCTTCTGAAATCGACACAAATCGCCCGCAGCATTCTGGGCGGCTGATGGCCGTGGTCGCGACCGATCCCGATACCGACCGTACGGTCGCCCTGCGCAAGGCACGCTTCAAGGTGCGCCTGCGCAGGGCCGCCGAGGCATGCGGTTACGAGAACCTGTATCAACTCGGTCGCGTCTGCGGCATCAGCAAGGATTCCTTCAAGAAGTACCTGTCGGGGACGCGGCTTCCGAACTACGAATGCATCCTGCGGCTCTCCCTCGTCCTCGGCGTACCCTGCGATTGGCTCATGGGATGCGATGAGGGGCCGATGCTCCGCGCCGTGCTGAAGGCACGTGAGATCGATTCCGCTTGGAAAACCAAGGGCAACAGCATGCCCCGTCCTTCCCTTGAAAGGAGCTGCGATGATTCTCATTCTCGCAGAGAAACCGAGTGCGAAGCGTAACTTCGCGAAGGCTCTCGGAGGAAGTTCCGGTTCGTATACCGGTGTGCAATACAAGATATGCGCCCTCAGGGGGCACGTCATGGGCCTGCTGCCACCCGACAGGCAAGTTCCCGCTGACAAGTCCGAAGCCATGCTGAAATGGTCGCTTGCCGACCTGCCCTGGGACCTTTCGCAGTTCAGTTGGAAAAAGGGCGTGCTGAAGGGCTGCTCAGACGTCATCTCGGAGTTGAAACGCGAACTCTCGGGGGTGGACGAAGTCTGCATAGCGACCGATGTGGACCCTTCCGGCGAAGGCGAGCTTTTGGCCTGGGAGGCCCTCGAGAAGTGCGGCTGGAACGGCAAGACCAGCCGCATGTACTTCACCGATGAAGCTCCCGCGAGCGTGCAGAAGGCCTTTAGGGGCCGTAAGGCCCTCGGGGCCATGGAAGAGGACGGAGACTTCGTTAAGGCGCATGTGCGCGAACGCTGGGACCTCGCATCGATGCAGTTCGTGCGTGCGGCGAGCTGCATCGCACGCGACCATGGGTTCCGAACGGTAGTGCGCGAGGGGCGTCTGAAGTCGGTCATGGTGAAGCTCACGGGCGACCAGCTCGAAGCGTACAACGGCTATGTCAAGAAGCCGTTCTTCGAGGCGCGTTTCCGCGACGAGAACGGCAACGTCTTTGCACGCACCTATGAGGACGGGGACGGGTGGCGTCTCGATTCCGCCGACAAGGTCGATTTGAGTCCTTTCCACGAGTCCCGCGTGATCGAGGACTCCAGGACGAAAAAGCATACCGCGCCCGGCAAGCTGCTCGACCTCGCCGGGCTGTCTGGCATCTTGGCTAGGCGCGGGCATAAGCCCGCGGACGTGCTGGCATGCTACCAGAAGATGTATGAGGACCAGGTGGTGAGCTATCCCCGCACCGAGGACAAGCAGATTACCCCCGAGCAATTCAATGAGCTGCTCCCCCTAGTTGACAGGATCTGCGCCGTCGTCGGCGTCGACCCTGCCGTCTGCTCACACAGGACCGCCCGCAAAACGCATGTCAAGGAAGGCGGGGCGCACGGTGCCAACCGACCCGGCGTGAACGTGCCGGCGAGCCTCGAGGCGCTCGATAAGTACGGCAAATGCGCCCGCGACATCTATATCGTCCTAGCGAAAAACTACCTCGCTATGCTCGCGGAAGACTATGAGTATGAGCTCGTGCGTGCCCATGTGGCGGATTTTCCCGAGTTCACGGGGTCGACTCAAGTGCCGCTATCGCGTGGATTCAAGGCTATCTTCGATTCCGACGCCTCGCAGGAGGAAGCCCAGGAGGGCGCCGAGAAGGTGAACACAGCCGAATTCGGCAGAACCGCAGCTCCGTTCTGTTTCGAGGGGGCAAACAAGCGCCCGCAGAAGCCGACCATGAAGTGGCTCACCAAGCGACTTGAGAAGTACAACGTCGGCACGGGTGCCACGCGCACCAGCACGCTCGCCGAGATTACCAAGGATGAGGACCGCGCCCTCATGAGGGAGAAGAAGGGAACGCTGTCCCTTACCGATTGCGGCGCCGTCTCCTACAAGTTGCTCGATGGGTGCCAGATAGCGTCGCCTGAAGCCACCGAGAAGCTCTTCAATCAGATGGAGGCGGTCGGCAGGTTCGAGCTCGATGCCGACGGCGTTGTGAATTCCGTCACCGATATGGTCATCCATGACCTTGAGGTCATGAAGAGGAACGGGGAGAAATTGGGCAGCCTCGGTTCTTCCGGTTTCAAGGTCATCGGGAAATGCCCGCGTTGTGGCGCGGATGTCATCGACCGCGGCGCGAAGGCCAAGGCGTGCAGCTGCTCCTCCAACAAGGGCAAACGGGATGCCGACGGCAAATGGATCCAGACCGAGGGCTGTGGCTTCTCGATCTGGAAGACCGTGGCGGGCAAGAAGTTAAGCGCGGCCCAGCTCGCCAAGCTGCTCGATGGAGGTACGACTGGGAAGATCTCCGGCTTCAAGTCCAAGGCCGGAAAGGATTTCAGTGCGAAGCTCAGGCTGGCAGCAGATAAGTCGGGCCAGGTCGAGTTCGTGTTCGATGAGAAAGGGAAAAGGAAATGAACGAGGAAAAGGATAACAAGGACAAGGAATCTCCGGAAAGCGGGCAGGCGTGCTTTCCGACCGAGATTGCCGAGGTGGATGGCTTTATCGCCGATATGCTCGAACGCTATGGCGCTGATGTGGGCGATTCCCTGTTTGCGGGTGATTCCCTGTTTCGCGATGGAGTAGCCGATCTGCTCGGTGCCACGCTGACGTTCGTTCTCGACTATCTGCCGGAGGAATGCCATATCGCTGGGTGTGCCATCGCCTTGCTCGAGAATTGCATTTGGCCTGATAACGGACGGATCGGAGATGTCTTCAATCTCGCCATCCATGAGCTGATGTGCGGATATCGCATCAAATGCGTTCAGGACCCGCTCTCCGGCGAGCAACTCCCCTATCTCAAGCCCTCCCCTATGGCCCGCAATTCAGACGGCATGCATCCCTCCGACTGCCTGAGATTCGGTGCCGTCCGCGGTTTTCTTCCCAATGAAGACGAGACCCTAAACCGCTACTGTAGGTTCATCGCGCTCATCCCCGATCCGAACATGCGCATGTCGGTACGCTATGCGGCGCTCGCCCTACTCAAGTATTCCTTCCCGCATGACACCCCAAAGCGCTCGCGTCACAGCATCCGAAAAATCATCGATGATTTGGGTTAAGGAGATCGACCATGAATAGCATGGAAGAATTCACGGTATTCGTTCTCAGGAAGGAAGGGCTTCCGAAGCATGTGACGAACGGAGAGGCGTTCCGGCTTATCCGCCCCCTGTTCGAGTCCAATGGGCTGGAGGTCGGAGAGCCGGTCGATCTGGCCGATGGGTTCCTGTTCTCCATCAGACCCCATTCGGAGTCTTGGAACGACACGGAGCGCTGCGCCGTCATGACGGGACTCTCGTGCTTGGGTTCCTTTGGGTTTTCCGTCTATATCGCCCAGGAGGCGCTTGCGGATGGAGCGCAGATCGACAGCGGTACGGTTGCCCTCGGTCTTGTCGCACTTGCTGCGACCGCTGCCATCGCTGTGGGCGGTGCCTTTGCCTGCGTGAAGGGTATCCGTGCCGTCGGAAGGCACTTGTGCCTGAGGAAGGCAATCCGTGCGAGGTGAGGGCCGGTATCATGAGCAATGACATTCCCCTGCGCTTTGCCTTTATCGCGCCTGCGCTTTTCGGTATCTCGCTTTTCACTGCCGGCCTGGTGACTCTCTCGATGGGTCTCCCCGATGACATCGCGCATGCCATCTCATCGATAATCGTGCTTTTGGTCATGGTCTGGCTGTATCGGTATTTGGGCCTCGGTATCGATAGCTTGGGAATACCCGCTATTATTTCCGCCATCAGCGCGGGAGTCTTACTGCAGGCCGTCTCAATCGGTACCATCGCCTTACTCTCCAAGGTCTATACCGCGGCAACAGCCGCCATCACGCTTCCCTATCTGCTCCGGCTTACCGTCATCGATCCGCTTGCCGAGGAGCTGTGCTTTCGCGGTGTGTCGCTGACGGCGCTGGAGCGCAGCGGCCTGCCGTTTTGGGCTGCGAACCTCGTCCAAGCTGTGCTGTTCGCCGCATTCCATTTCAATATCGTGCAGGCGGTCTATGCCTTCGTCTGCGCCCTGGTTCTGGGCGGGCTCAGGCAGTGCGATGGACTCTGCTCCAGTGTTATCGCACATTGCGCGTGCAACCTGTCCGGTGTGATTCTCGGTATCGTTCTCGCCAGCCTGGCCTTGGTCTAGATTCAAAATCTGACGATGCACCGACAATCACTTTAACCGTTTGTCGCTGTGCTATCATTTCGTCAACGGTCATACCCCAAGTGACCTTTGAGATAGACAGGACGAGATATGAAACGGTCAATTTTCTCCGCAGCTGCAGCCGCCGTCGTTTTAGGTATCGCGATCGGCGGACTCGGCGGTTGCGGAGGTATCGAACAAAATGGCTTATCCGGCAGTACCCCATCTGCGAGCATCGAACCCGACCGGTCCTCGGTGAATATCGGCGTATCCGGATACCGTCTGGGGCGAGGGTCTTGGGAGGTCAATGCCTCGACTGCGACAGGTGCTTCATCTGGCTCAGTCGGAGAGCAGAAAGTACTCGTCTGCGACCTCCTCCTGACGAATAAGTCTAATGCCAAGACGGTCATCTCACCTATCGATTTGCTGTCGGCATCGCAGGGCGGCGAAACTTTGAAGTTCGGTGCTCTGTACGATAACGAGGGTAATTTCCGAAACCCTGAGTCCGTTGAGGTCGAGCCGGGGCAGACCGTGAGCGGCATTGCCATCTGGAATATCGATGACCTGCAGACCCCCGTGAAAATCAAATTCAAGTGCGGCGACGAACTCCCGCTGACAATCATGCCGAGCAAGCTCACGGAAGGCGATGCCAAGTAGGCAGACGAAAGAGAATCGCCTGCATGAGCGGCTACTTATATCCAGATACCTCTGCATTTGACCCGGCGGCGGCATGGATATAAGGAAGAATGATAAGAAGAAAATAATAATAAGAAAAATAAGAATAATGAATGAAAGAAAAATCAAGGAGACATACATCTAGGAGAGCCTCGGGGTTTTGTCCATTAGCCAAGACACTGATGTAGAAGCCGGGAACGCAATCACGGAGCTACTTGTGTCCCGATGCCGACCCGGCGTTCGGCATGCATCGAATATGGATGCAGTAAACCGCTTTGAAAGGACTTTCCATGAGTCAGTTTGAGAACAAAATGGACGATTTCGTACCCTTCGGTGGCCATGCGCGAACCGAATACCAGGAAGACGAGCTTGCAATCCCCCACGCCGTCTCGGCGGCCGCTATCAATGCCTTGGATGAGCTTATGTTCCCCAAGGACGATCAGGGACAATGGCCATCTGGGTGCCAGACCTATTTCGCCGTCCAGCGCACCTCGGGTCCTGAGAACGAGAAGGATTACTTCCTGCTGGGAGGAGACGGTCTCGTCAGTTGTATTGACCAGATTGAGGATGAAGTCCCCTATTCGCGCGATGGGGCTGATTGGGGTGAATCCGACAAAGCCCTCGCCTTCAAGGTCTACAGTGAACCGCCGACTCTTTTGACGTTCCATGAGCTCGCGCCCAACGGTGTTGATCTTCTCCGCGACGAGGACGGCTTCATTTCCGATGTGCCTAGCGATAAGGTCGAGAAGGTCTTCAACGACCCGCTTTGCACCATGCCGTCAATCCTCGCACTCACGGAAGTCGAACTGAAGGCGGATGCTGCGATTATCGAACTCGAGATGGAACGCGATGCAGGCGAGTCCCTCGATGAACTTGTGGCCGTCAAATCTGAGGAGTCTTCGCTCGATGTCGACGAGGACTGTGGGAAACGGACGGAGCAGAGCCGCTGACGTCTCGGCTTTGCGTGTAGCTCGGTAGCCGAGTAGTGCGCTACCGAGCTACACGGATAAGAAGAATAATAAGAAAAAAAGAAATCAAGGAGACACATGTCGAAGGGAGAACCCCCAGAGTTCTGGCTAACTAGGCATGACGCAAATGTTGAAACAAGTTACACAATCGCGGCGGCTACTTGTGTCCCGCAACCGGTTCGATTCGGGTCGCTTGCGATGATTTGGATGTAACGAATTTAGCTGCTTGGAGGAAACCATGAACCGTGTCGGCTTGAAAGACTACCTGCTCAACTACGCAGATAATATCGATTTGCTGGACTGTGCGAAAGCATGGGATGCGGCGAATGAGTACGGGCAATTCGATATATATGGATCCGTGGAGGAAGCCGCCGAGCTCAACGACTGGAACGTGGCGCAAACGCTTAATGAAAGCCGCCATGTCGACCAGGATGCCGATTTCTTCCGCTTCAATGGCTATGGGCATCTCGAGAGCGTCAGCAAGGCAAGCCTTCTCGAGGATGCCCGCGGCAACATCGACGATATCATCGATTGGCTTGATTCCGCCAGTTGCTATGAGCTTGAGGGCATCAGCTCGGATATCGAGCTGATGGTCGATGCGAAGGACCCGCTCGAGATTATCAATGAGGTGGACTGTTCCTCTCGCAACCATGGCAATGACATCGAGGTCAACCTGAGCCGCGGCTGCGACAAGGCAACGCTGTCCTTCTCCAAGCTCGATGATATCGATGACGATAAGATTGATTTGGCCAATGCGGTATACGCTACCGTCGAAAACTATTCCAAGTATGCCGATGGTTGCAGCACCGAGGAAGTCCAGACGAAGTTTCGCGAGGAACACGGCCGAGGACTGTCGGCGGAGCGTGCAGACCAGCTGACGGCAGCCTGTGAAAAGAACATGGATGCGCTGACGCAGGTACTTGATGATGACGAAATCGAGGCGTTAGAAAATCTGTTTAATGTCGAGCTTTGCAGTGAGACATATTGCGCGACACTTGCCAATGAGGCCCTAGGATGTAAGTACATCTCATCGGCTCTTGAGAAGATGGGCTTCGACGTGGAAAATGGCCGTGCCATCGAGAAACATGCCGATCTTGAGGCTAGGCAACGCTTTGAATTCGATGCTGAACAAGGTGACGATTTCGGCGAGGTTTCCAAGTATCTCGGAGAGTTCTTCGGCTCCGGAAGCGTCAACCAATCTGAAAAAATCAACGAGAGCTGGGGGAACTCCATCCTCGTCAAAGGCGGCAACGGTCGCTGTGATGGTCCGCGCGGCGGAATCACAGTCTACGAGAACTTCGAGGAAGCAATCGATACATCGCCTAGCTGGCACGGTGGGGACAACATCTTCGCCGATTGTGAAATCGACGGGATCTGGGATGAGAACGGGTCGCTATTCCTGACCGGTGCGCACCACGATGGACGTGCCTGCGTGGAGATGCGACAGCTGACCGACAAGGGTGAGCGCCTCTATTCGGACTACCAGATGGATGGCGGATTCTATCTACCGGAGGACGGCATCGAGGCGATGGGATTCGTCTATAAAGAGGGCGATGAGAACGCATTCATCCATGACCTGTGGGACAACCCCGAGATGTGCTCCAAGCCGCGTTTTGCCGAGAAGGTGGGCGGTTCCCCAGCTGAGGAGTACATCATGGAACATGATGGCGTGAAAACCGAGTTCCAGATTACCGAGGTTAAGCAGGGTTCATTCGCCTACGACCAGGGAGCGCGGTTCGATGTGAAGGTGCTCACCGATGGGCATGATTGCGGCAACGGTCGCTTCTGCGCCGACCTTGATGAGGCTCACGATTTCTGCGGGCAGTTCGCCAACGATATCGCCGGTCTCGGCGAGAGCCTCGATGATATGTGCGAGGACAGGAGTGAAGTCGCCTCTGTCGTTCAGGATGCCCATACGGGCGAACGCTACCATGAAGACGAACAGCGGGATAATTCGGAAATTGGAGATTAGACATGTATAGACAGCATGGCTTCCAGGATAAGGACCTGCTTCTCGAGACGCTCGTTAAGGACGATACCATGACGTTCTTTCCCGAGTTCAACCTTCTCGTGGTCAGTTCCAGCTACGATCCGAGCGAAGGGCTATATAATCGGACTACTGCCATCTTCAATGCCAGAACCTCTGAAATCGCAAGCGGAGAGTTCTTCAAGGGATGCGACTATGTGTCCGACATGGTCTTCGAGCGCGGGCAGGATAAGGCATTCGCCGTCATCGATTCGTTCGATCGGGATGCCGATGGATCTTGCTGGATCGACCCCCGCATGTCCATGCTGGCCGGTCTATTCTCCTGGAGTCCGACCATCGATGCCGGCAGCATTTCCGGTTTGGTCGATTCCGCCTCGTACTATCAAAAACACCTGATGTCCGATCGGGAGGGTTTCGAGCTGTCGCATGGCAGGCCGTTGTCCGATATGTCGGCCCGCCCTCTCGGTGCAGGCGCCCGGGAGCTGCTCGATAAGCTCACATCGAGCGAGACGGTCAGTTATTTTCCCGAGTTCAACCTTCTCGTCACGACTACGGATTTCGTACCGAGCGGGCTTCACGATCACGAGTCGGCTATTTTCAATGTCTTTCCGTCCGAGCTTGCCTACGGGAAACTGTTTCAAGGATTCGAGAACGTAGCCGATATCCCCTACAGCGGCCCCGTAGTCGACCCTATTGCCCTGCTTTCGACTTTTGGCGAAGATGCCGCTGAGAAGCATGCCGCCGATGGGTCCCTGCGCTCCCTTGCCACGCTTCTCAGCGGTGCCGACGTTATCAATACGAAGTCCGTCCCCGAACTTCTCGACACCATGTCCGACCGCTTCGGCCTTGAGCCTGAAGAGCGGGCGCGTATTGCCGTGCGGGCGCAGGCGAAAGAGCAAGCCCGCACGCAGGGACCGGATATCGGAGTCGAAATCGATAGTCAAAACGATGACGGTTTCATTACCGGTACGGTGACGGTCGATGGAAAGTCCTGCTATTTCAGTTGTCCGAACAACTCCCGAGACTCGGGGAACCACGATGCGGTCATCCTAGAGCCTCTCCGACCAGATGGCTTCGGAGGCGATTTCGGAGTAGCCGAGTTGCCCACCGTCATCGATGAGAATAGGGACATCGTCGAGTTTGTCGTGTCCGTGGCTGCGGCGCCGTATATGGATTCTGACAAATTGCCGGGTTGCGAGCAGAGCCTCGATTCGCTCTGCGATGAGAAGACCGATGAGGCCCAATCGATGCGCTACGGCATGGAGGGCGTGGGACTTCCCATGTTGGATGCTTCGGAGCATCTGGCGAACTACTAGGCTTGCGAATCCGTAATGGAGGGCGGGATGCCGTTAATGCGGTATCCCGCCCTCTACTTTCGTCCCATCGTTCCGTCTAGAATCCCTCGGCTTCCATACTCTGAATCAAATACGCAACGTGAAGCGATTGGAGTCACCATGGCCTTGGTCATCAACCTGCACGGCCCGAATACCAACACGCTCGGTAAACTTATCGCCGGCGCTCTCACCGAAATGGGCTACAGCGCCAGCGCCGTCCCATCCTGCCGGCGCAACATGGAACTCGAGGCGTTGCGCGGAGACGAGCGGGCGATTCGGCTCACAAACGGGTCGCTCGAAAGCTGCGTCGAGCTTGCGTCCATTCAGACCGACCTCAATCGGCGCTCAATCGACTCCGGACAGGATGCGGTCATCGTGTGCGGCCCGGTAGTCGACAGCTTCTGGGGCTACAAAGGCGACCGTACGGATTCCTTCTACCGTGCCGCCATCGAGACGGCGGTCGATTTCGACGCCGCACAGTACGAACTCGTCCCCAGCGGCGGCCTTTCCGAGCAGACCCTCAAGAAGTTCAGGTCTTTCCTCAGGGATTGCGGGGTCAGACCGCGAATCAGCGGACAACTCGATTTCGGATACCACGATGTCATCGATATCGTCCGAAATGAGGTCAAACTCGATCGCGAGAAACATCCCGTGAAAAACGTCGATAAGGACGATGCCGACCTTGATTGCAAGAAGGCGGTCGCGGGCTTCAAGAACGCCGCAATCAGCGTGCAGGAGGCCATCAGGCAGCTTCCCGAGGGAAGCGAGATGCGAATGAAGCTCGAGGGTATGGTCAATCGCGCCCTCGAGGACGGCTATGGCGGTATCCATCTCGAGACGGTGAGAAGACCAACTGGGAAGACGATGAGTCTCGGCAATCTCGTGCAGTCGGAAGTCGATGCCGCATCAAAGCGTAAGGGCATTGCCGCCGACCGTTCGAGCAATGCGGGCTTTCCCGAGGAAGACCCTGCAGCAAAAACAACCTACTCCCCTTCCGTTACGCAAGACGAGATTGCCGAAGAGGGTGAAGAGAAGAATAAGAAGAATAATAAGGATAAGGAGAAGGATATGAAAAACAGCGGCGCGGAAAAGAGACCCGAGTACATCAATATCAGCTTCGAGAACAAGGACGTCCGCGTGAAGCCCTATACGGACTGCGATGGCAACGAGCGCCTTCGTATCAACATGACGATGCCGAAGGGCACCGTGGTCGGGAATAAGGACCTTTCGGGCCTGAAGGTCTCCATGCCCGCCCGTGAGTTCATGAAGCAGGACAAGGATGCGGGGAAGCCCGTGAAGTACGGTTTCCGCTCCGACCGCGATGTGCGATTCTTCAAGTACGATGAGCAGAACAAACGCATTGACTATCCCGCCGAGGGCGACCCCGCCATCATGCCTTGTGATCTTGCGGCTGCCGTGGCGGCGGCCTATCAGGGCAAGGAAGCCTCCAAGTCTGAGCATCAACGTGACGTGTCTCACGAATACACGGGGCTCACATTCGCCCCCTGCGATATGAAGGTCAAGACCGTTCCCGTCGAGGACGGCCCAGATAAGAATTTCCTGCTGTGCAAGCTCCCTCCCCATACCATGGTCGGCAACCAAGACCTCGGCGGCATGATCGTGTGCAAGTTCCTCACGGACAGGCAGCTCGTCTATGCGCAGTCCGGTAAGCCCTTCACGGCGAGCTTCAAGTCGGATACGCCCGTCCGCGTCTACCCCATCAGCGGCGAGGACTCCCGCAGCAATTTCGATTATGACTTCCGCGCCCCGCAGGAATTCAGCGCGGGTGCATTGGTCGCCGGCATCGAGGATGCCTACGATGCCCGCCTTCTCAACGCCCGCGACTACGAGCAGAATCTGGAGGCATCCGGCAAGGAAATGCCGCGTGCCGCCGCAGACGCGAAGCAGATGCTCGAGGATCGCGATGCGGCGGCATCGCGCCAAGGCAGCAAGGATGCGGCCTTGGAATACCATCAGGGCGGTGGCGAGGACATGCCGCTGAGCGACCTGTGCGTCGCGAAGAGCGACGAGGCGGCGGAACGACAAGCGGGACAGCCGACTATCATCCCGGGACCAGAACTCGACCTCTACGACAAGGACGTCGAGTTCTAGAACCATATACAAGCTAGAAAGAGAGGGGATATTCCGCATGGGGTATCACCTCTCTTTCTGCCGTTCGCGTCTACTTCTGTCCCCCATTCGGTATGCATCTATTCGCATTCGTAAAGTCAGGCTATACGAATGTGCAGAATATCGAAAGGACCGGAACGACAGTGGCAATGCGGGAAATTCCCATAGAGGTTCTCGAAGGATTCAAGGTGCCCGATGCGGTTCTCCTCTGCCGTCGAGGCGATTCTTGGACGGTGGAACAGGATGGATTGGAGGCGGGTGCCTTCATCTCGGGTTCCGTTCGGGATTGCGAGCGACTGTATCCCGAGCCCAACGGACAGCTCATCCTCTCCCAGGACGGGGGCGATACCGCATCCGCGAGAATCTCCGCTATCTCGGCAAAGTTCTTCTCGGTCGCGGAAAAGATTATCGGGCTTCGAGACATCTCCGCAGGGGAAAGCTATGAGATGCTCCTCTCCAAGGCGGTGGGAAGTCGCTCGCTCGTCAACCTCGGTAACCCCCTGTTGACCGTCATGAAGGCAGCCGAGACCGCTCGATGCCGACCAGACAGACATATCGTCCTATCGCATGGGGCCTCGCGTATACAGGAACTAGTCGAGGATATATGCAATAGCTGGGCGCGTGAAGCCGTCTCGCGAATTGCGGAGCCGTCCCGCTTCCCCGACGTCGAGATACCGAACGGATTGACCGATGAGATTCTGGATAGCGCTTGGCGACGGGCTGGCGAAGACCAAGCTGTCTATGATGACCTACGGTCGGACATCGGGTTCGCACAGGACATCATTCGCGCCGCATTCGGCAAGGAGCTCGAATCCGAGGCGGGGTTCTACGATTCCAGCGCAACGGACAACGTCTGCTCCATGCTCGAAGCCATCGACACATCCGGATACATCGTCATTCTCAAGGATTCTGCCTCGGGAGCCTGCGATTACCTATTTTTGGACACGGCGTCCTTCACCAGGGCGCAACCGCGCAATGTCGGTGATTTCGTGTCCAAGCTGACCGACGGTCGCTATAGGCTCGCCAACGACTCGCAGGAATTCGAGCTTATCTTGGATGGCGGCAAGCTGATTCTAGATGAGACGCCGGGCATGGCACACGGCAACATGAAATTCGAAGTTCTGTTCATCGACAAGTCGCTGAGCGACAAGGTGATTGCCCTGGAGAACGCAGAGCTCTCGAGGGAAATGTCGCGTCTTCATATGCGACGCGGGTCTTCCGCTGAGGACCTCCTGGTCCGCTTGGCTGAGACGACCGGCGGCATCCTCAACATCGAACGGGATATCTGCGCGATCTTCGGTTGGGAATTCACCGGAAACGGGCGAATGGAATCCCTCAGCGACCTCATGGAGGCCGTCGACCTTGAACCGCTGCAACCGCAGAGACCTGCCGGCAGCGGCAAAACGAGATTTTAGGAGGAAGGAAATGGATGTCGATATCCGGGACACCGGGATAGCACCCGACCCGAAGGGCAACGTAGAACTCGTGAGGTTCGGCTCGACGGCGATATTGTTTTGCGGCGGGGATGAGCCGTTCGCGGTCGTGAAGGGGTATGACGGCAAGACTGGCGAATGGTCGGGAGATGCCGTGCGCGTCGACGACCTGTCGGTCGCATGGGATATCGCCGATCCCGAGATCATCGAGGATGCGACCGTCAAATGGACGCGCAGCGATGTGGCGGACATGCTCGAGGGCAGGGGCATCGAGGCAAACGTGTGGAACATCGACGCGGTGGTCCAGACTCCCGATCTGGAGAACTCCCCCTCCCTGCTGGGCGAGATGTCAAAGGACGGCGGTAGGGACTATATAGATCTGACCATCACGCAGCTCTGCTCCGCAGGCGTGCTCGATGTCCCCGAAGGATTCAGGCTCGAGGAAGGGCTAGAGGAAGGTTTGGACGATATCGCGGACCGTATGGGTGGGTACTGCACAGGCGATGGGTTCAACTATGCGGTTCAGCCGACAGAGCGTTAGCAGAGCTTTCGAAATCGGTAGATATGCCGCTGCGGCAAGGAACTGATCGCCCGCAAATCTGTCCCGTATCCTGTTCCGAAACAAGCGTCGTCGATGAAAAGAGACACTTATGAACGAACAGGACAGTTTTTTCGAGAGGACCGAGCAGCAGATCCTCTTCTACCTATACGACAACAGGGACCATGCCGTGAGCAAAACCGAACTTCAGAAGAATATCGATACCGCCCCTGCGGAATCCACGCTCGAATCGATCCTCTTCTCCCTCAAGGTCAAGAAGCTCATCGAGTTCGATACGTACGGTAACGTGGCAATCGCCTAGGAGGCTACGATGATCGTCAAAGGCTCCTGCGAAATCTCGTTCAACCGCGCAGAACTCGTTGAGATGCTTGCAAAGCTGTACCTGCTCGATGGCGGGTACTCGTCTCTCGACCCGATTCCATCCAGTGAAATCGCCAAGCTGGTGGTCAAGAAGTGTTCCCTTGGCTCTCCTGCGGGCGAATTCACCCTCTCGCTCACGGCGCGACAGTCGCTCAGGCTCTTCTGCCTGCTCGAAAAGGCCTCGGGTAGGCATATCCCCACGGAATCCTATCGCCGCGCCGATGCCGCAGCCGAAGAAATCTCGAACCGCTGCGACCCGAGCCACTTCAAGTTGACCCCATCGGAGCGGGAATTCTACATGGCGGCTCTCGATGCCCTCGAGAAGAGTGTCGGCCAGCGCATCACGATTCGGGAACTCTCGAATCAGGCAGGCGTGCAATACGAGCCGTTCCGCCGCCTGGTGAAGCGCCTTGAGCATATCGGCTATATCGAACGCTTCGGCAAGCTCACTGCCTCCTTCGACCGTGAACATGCCATGGAACTTCTGCGTATAGGCGTCTAGATAGAGTTTTGGAAGCGTCCCATGGATACCTGCCGCAACATCTTCCCCATCACCTTCGAGCCTGTCAGGAAGCTCCTCATCACGGCTTATAAGTCCGGTGATTTCACAGCAGCGGATGCCATCATCGCCCGAAACACGGTCAAGCAGACTGCCATGGTCTGGAAACTCATGAACGGATCCATGGATGCGTATTGCTGGTCGAGCGGGCGGGCCGTTGCGTATATGCTCTCCCGCACCTCCCATCCGGGATACATGCTCCAGCTCACCAGTTTCGTCAGAGGCCATGCAACCGGGGATACAAATATCAAACACGCCGGCGAGCTGCGCCTGCCGGACGGAGCATGCGCGGTTGGCGTGGAGCATGCGGACTTGGGCATCGAGGGCGAGCTGGCCGAGAGATTCGGCATCTACGTCACGCCCGATGCATATGAGCGGTTCGGCCGCGCTAGAAACCCACTCGACCGCGGCGAGTCCATCCAGGCGGGTGCGCGAGATGCGGACCGCGAAATATCGAACTGGGAGCGTTAGGAGACTGCATGGGAATCAACCGCAATATCTTCCCCATCGCTTTCGAACCCGTTGAAGAGCTCATCGATGCGGCATACGTCTCTGAAGACTTCAGTTTGGCGGATGCGGTCATCGCCCGAAACACGGTCAGGGAGACGAGCATGGTCTCTAGGCTGATGAATGGCACCATGGATGCATATTGTTGGTCGAGCGGTGATCGCGTGTCGCACATGCTTTCCCGTACCTCCCATCCGGGATATACACTTCAACTCACGGACTTCTTCCAAGGCCGTGCAATCGGGGACATAGATATCAAGCACACCGGCGAGCTCGCGCTGCCCGACGGTGCATGCACCGTCGGGCGTGGTACACGCGGACCTCGGCATCGAGAATGAGCTCGCCGAACGCTTCGGCATCTACATCACCCGCGATGCCTTTGAGCAGTTTGGTCATATCGGCGAACGAGCCGACTCTCGCGATTCCATCCAGTCGGCTACACGGTCTGCGGACCTTGAAATATCGATTTGCGAGCGTTAGGAGAAGATATGGGAACCCATCACCAGCCGTATTTCCTGGAGAAGGCAAAAGAGGACTTGGTTCACCATAGCGCCGCGTGGGTCGTGAAGAAGCCGGAGCGCTCCCCCATCTTCGTGGACTGCCATGCCATCGAGGACCCCTCCCTCGACCGAGGCTGGGACCTTCGGGTAACGGTCTGGAGTCGCGACGCGCTGGATGCATGGACTTCCGTCGAGGCGATTCAAGAGCGAGGCGTACTCGGTGATGCCTATGATGCCGCAACGTTTGCCGAGTCGCTCGCGGGTGAATATGGTGCCGCTGCTATGATCCCCTACAATGTCTTCGAGGAGGTCGTAGACGAGCACGATACGAACTATCTTATCGCCCTCGCCATCTCCATCGACCAGCTGCCAGAACACGTGACCGATGACGAAATCTCCAGGCGGATCAGGCTCAATGCCGACCAAGACATGGATGAGCGTCGAGGGTTCACGGTTCGCGAGCAGGACGCTCCATCCGTCTCGCTCGATGAGTTGGCCGAGGTATACGGGAGCGATCAGATGGAAGCCGATGAAGTGGAAGTCGCTCTAGAGCGTTGACGGCTGCCGTTGCGGCACGAGGCTTTGCGCAGCCTTGCCGTTTGGGATACTTGGGCAGATGGAGGGTCATGCCTTACAGCTTTCCTGTCTCGCCCTCCGTCCTTTTTGGGGTGCCGTGCCGGGTGAATCTCACTCGGCACGGCATTTTTGTCTGATAAGAATAATAAGAACGATGAGAAAACTGCTATGTATAAGCTGAGCTGTAGCAAGTCCCAAAAGAATGAAGATAATAACGATTAGGTGAACTACGGGATGTCAAGAAAGACATCCCGTCTGCCATTCGGTGCGTATCGACGGCATGTTTTGGGATGCCGCTGCGGCAAGACCAGTGCGGAAATCTGGAATAGCCCTACGCTCGGCAATGTATCTACAAGCCCTGAGCGAAGGGAGCCGCATATGCATGCAGCGGCAATTGACCTTCGGGGGGGGGGTATCTCCTAGGAATACCCGCCTCCGAGGGCAATCAATCATCGAGTACGTCCTGATCATCGCGATTATCGGGCTGGTCATCGTGTTCGCCGGACCCGGCGTGGCTGGCGCGATCCGCAACCAGTTCAACCTGGTCGGCAACACGGTCGATTCCGGCACGGGCGGTGACAGCTTCATGAACGCCGAGGATAAGGCGCATCAGGAGGCGATGAAGAATATCGCTGCCAAGGACGTGGAGGACTGGACGGTTGACGAATTGAAGGCCGTCTCTACCGATATTTCCAAAAACGGCACGTCTTCGGTCGTCTACGACAAGGCAAAGGCAGCCCTGGGTAGATATTTGTGGTCCGTCAAGTTGAATAACGGACACAGCTTTGGTTTCTGCATCGTTGGCATCAACCATGATGACTTGGCAGATGGTTCCGGCAAGGCGGGTTTGACGTTCAGTACCACCTCATTCGAATACAGCTATGGAAAAGTTAGGATGAATCCTTCTGGTGCCACGGGAGGATGGGATAAGTCCGAGCTGCGCCAGCGCCTTAATTCCGGTGACTTGTGGAACCTGTTCCCAGCTGATTTCACCAAGCATATCGTGACAGTAAAGAAGCCGACCGTTAACACGGGAGATAGCGAGCCCACCATCTCCCAAGACAAGATGTTCCTGCCGTCCAGAACGGAGCTCTACGGCGATGTTGACTCCGATGGAACGCAATACGAGTATTACGCCAAATGGGGCGTGTCGAAGAATGACTGCCGAAAGGCGTTTGCGGGCACGCAATTCTTTATGCGAGCGGAGCACCCGACATATCCTGGGATGTTTGGATGCCCTTGGATATCTGACGGATCCCCGGACTATAACTCACAGTCCGAGAAACTTGTTGCCAATCCATACTTTTGTTTTTAACTTCCCGGTAAAGCCTGCGCGACCCGCGCGGGCTTTTCTTCTGGTGAGCTATCACGATTGCCGCAACGGCAAGACTTCGTAGTAAGCCGCGAGAGGTCGGTATGTTGGGCAGAGAAGAACCCCAACATACCGAAAGGATAGACATGAATCAAGTCGTCGATGCCATGATGCCGTTCTTCAAACTCGCCATCGTCCTGTTTGCCATAGAGACCGTGTTCGACATGTTCTGGCGCGAGCATAAGAAGGCCAAGCGCGAGCGTGAGCGTGAGAAGAAGCGGGAGAAGCGGCGGCAGGAATACCAAGACCGCCGCTTGGCGAACGACGCCGAGCATGCGAAGGTTACCCGTGCGATGCGATATGACGTCCTGCGCCGCGACGGGTTCAAGTGCGTCAGGTGCGGACGCGGTAGCGCCGATGGGGTCAAGCTGCACGTCGACCATATCGTCCCCGTCTCGCGCGGCGGCAAGTCCACCATGGATAACCTTCAGACGCTTTGCGAGGACTGCAATTGCGGCAAGGGAAACAAATATCTCGAATAGGAGAATAGGAGGATCGGCTGTGTTTCAAAACGTTCTCGGTTCGGATGGCAGGATGCACCTCGAACGGCAATTCGGCAACCAGAGAATCGACCTCACCACGGGTGAAACCAAGACGGTAATACCCGGGGTCGGAGGCATGAACACCGTCATCGACGACAACGGCGCCCATACCGAGATGCAGATCGGGAACATGCGCCAGACGCTCGGCAAGAACGGTTTCGACTGGATGCCGTAGGCGTGATTTGCCGCTGCGGCAAGACCAGCGCAACCTTTTGGGATAGCCCTACGCTCGGAAATGTATCTGCAAACCCTAGCGAAGGGAGCCGCATATGCATGCAGCGGCAATTAACCTTCGGGGGGGGGGTATCTCCTAGGAATACCCGCCTCCGAGGGCAATCTATCATCGAGTACGTCCTGATCATCGCCGTAATCGGCCTGGTGATCGTGTTCGCGGGACCCGGCGTGGCCGGAGCCATCCGCAACCAGTTCAACCTGGTCGGCAACACGGTGAACAATGGGACGACCGGCGGCATCGAGGGCGGCGCGTCCGGTGGAGGCTCCGTCGGGGCCGATTCCGCGACCGTCCAGGCGGCTGTCGCCAAGGACGCGAAGGACTGGACACTGGATGAGCAGAAGGCTGTGGCCGAGGACATCGCCGCGAAGGGCGAGGCATCTCCCGCCTACGCGAAAGCCAAGGCTGCGATGGACGCGGGGGCGAAGTTCTCCGTCAAGCTCACGAACGGTAAGACGCTCGAGTACCGTATCATCGGAATCAACCACGACGACCTCGCGGACGGTTCGGGTAAGGCGGGTTTGACGTTCGAGGCGACCAACACTGTCTTGGACGCTCAGAGAATGAACGCAACCGACACCAACGCTGGCGGCTGGGAGAAGTCGGAGCTTCGGAGCCGCCTCAACAGCGGTGACCTCTGGTCGCTCCTGCCCAGCGGGCTCCAGTCCAAGGTGAAGTCTGTCAAGAAGATGACCGACAACAAGGGCGGCGGTACCACCGGCACGCCTTCGGCCACGACCGACAAGGTCTTCCTGCTCTCTACGACTGAAGTCTACGGTGACCTCCAGTCTGATGGCACCCAGTACGAGTACTACAAATCCAAGGGCGTATCGACATCGAGCTATTCCGGGGCTCGGTTGAGTTGGCATCACTGGACTCGTTCCGTGAATCCGAGCAGCTCCACGGGCTTCCGCTTTGTCGTTGGCGACGGCGACTGGGACTACAGCAGCGCGATGGGCATCCCCTATGTATTCCCCGCTTTCTCCTTCTAACCTACGCACTTTGACCCCTCCGGCATCCGCCGGAGGGGTTCCTTCCCAGCTGGAGGCCCTATAGATCCAAAGAGCAAGCAGACCGAATCGGTTTCGACTGAATACCTTCGGCAAGCGCGATTTTCCATCCGTGGAAAGATGTTTGTTTTGGCTTAGCCGGATTCATAATGAACTGAGGTCAGAATGACCCTACTTAAGTTTTACGTCCCGCTGGGTTAAGTTTTGACTTATGCAAAATTTTGACTCAACGGGTGGCTGCTTATGAACACTTACAAGGACGTGACCCGCAGGGAAACGATTGCGGGTCACGATACTGAATCCGGGGACAAGGAACTCGGGGTCCGTATATGGCGAATCATGCGGAAAAAGGGCATGAACCAGAGTTCACTCTCGGAAGCCTCGGGAGTGTCGAAAAACATAATCACACGCCTGCTGACTGGACGAAGACTGACCTCGTTCACGAATATCGAGAGAATTGCCACGGCGCTTGATGTCTCGCTCGATGAGTTCAGGCCGCTCGCGCACCGCCCGCGGAAAGATTGTCAAACAGCTGCTCAGGCAGCTGATATTGACGAAATTGCCAACGTGGATGAAGACGGCACCTTCGGCGACGGCATCAACCTATATAGATAGGAAGCAATCTCGTGAAGAAGTATTTCGTGTTGGTCAACAAGGAAGGCCTGCCATTCATCTCCATTAAGCGCGAGCCGATAGATTGCCCGCTTGTCGGCATCTGCTCGGATTTGGCATCTGCCAAATCCCTGATGAAGGCATTCCTGGAGTCGAAAGAGAAGGACGTGTCCGGCAAGCTCACTTAGAGCGACTTCCCGTACATATCTATGTTTAACGGCTGGCCGATACGGTCAGCCGTTTTATTTTAGTCGGAATTAAAGGCAAATGAGTACAGGACTTCGTTCCGAATACTCAAAATCCACTGCGGAATGAGCAAATGTGATTGCCGCTGCGGCACGACAAATTCTTCCGCTTGACGGAGTCCGATTATGTTCGCCGAGGGAGCGCGCCCCTCGCCTTCTGTCGTTCTCAACTGAGAGGATTCATCCAATGGATTTCGTCAACTCCGCCTGCGCCCACGCCGTGGTCGCTAAGAACCAGATCAAGAACAAGCTCGTGCGTGATTTCCGCGCCGCCAAGGCCGGCGAGCTTTCCGGCCAGGGCCTCATCGAGTACGTCCTGATCATCGCCGTCATCTCGCTCGTCGTCGTCTTCGCCGGCCCCGCTGTCGCAGGTGCCATCCGCAACCAGTTCAACAAGATTGCCACCACCCTGAGCACCGGCACCACCAGCGGCTTCGGCGCCTAGTTGCTGGGCTGCTTGCGTTTTCGGCACCGTCCGTTTCCCAAGACGGGCGGTGCCTTTTTCTTTATCGGGAACAGAGGCTGACAGGAGACGCCCGATGACCATCGTCAATGCAGTATTAGGAGGCATCGGAGCGGCGCTGATTTCATATGGTGCCGTCCTCGCCCTCGCTGCGAAGAATCGTGATTCGCTCAAAACCGATGCCGAGCAGGTTCGCGCCATCGATGAGGGTGGCGCTGCCGATGCCGAGTGGGTCGAGGAAATTCGCGATGGTGCATATAAGGGGCTCGTCTCCCCTTCGGTCGCCAGCGCGGTCTCCTCGACTTTCGGTTTCAGCGAGCAGGATATTGCCGATATCGACCGTTCCTATAAGTTCTGGGGCGGGAATGAAGCCGGGCGTCTCGATACGGGCTGTTCCGACTGGCTTCTCGCCACCTGTCTTCTCGGCGGCACCGCAGCTGGCGCGATCGGCGGTGCGACCGAAGGAGTTCTCTTCGGTTGCTGGGTCGCCACCTTCGTCGGTATCTGCGTGAACGATTTCCGTTACCGCAGAATCGACCTCGCCTCCATCGCCCTTCTCGCTCTGCTCGGTGTATTCATGGGCGGTCATGCCGGCATCACCTCAAGGCTCATCCAAGGTCTCGTCCTGACCGCAGCCCTCTATCTCGCCTCCCTGGGAGCCGAGTTTCTCTGTGGCCGTGAGGCCTTTGGCCTCGGTGACGTATTGCTGCTCGGCGCGGTCGGCGCTTCCGCTGTCTACAGCACCCCGGCCCTATCCGCCGCATGCTTGGTTCTATTAGCAGAATGCTCGGTCGCGCTCGCGATACTCAAGGCCAGGCACTCGGACACCGCCCTGCCCTTCGCGCCCCTCGCCCTCCTGCCCTCCCTCGCGTTCGTCTTGGTTGCGTGATGCCATGAATAGATTTGCAAAACATAATTCGGTACGGGGACAGTCCCTCGTAGAGTTCGTCCTGTGCGCACCGCTTCTCATCCTCATGCTTTTCGCCGTCCTCGACGGATCGGCATACTACCGCAGCGCGATGTGCGTCCGCACGGCCGCGACCGAGGCGGCAACCTACTACACGAAGCGTCCCGAGGCGAGCGATGCGGACGTGAAGGCGCACGTTCTCAATTGCGTCAAGGGAACGGAGGGTGTCGAGTTCTCATTCGAATCTCAAGCCAGAGGCACCGAGGAGAGCGACTACACCATGTATGTCAAGCAAGCCGATGGCTGGAAGAGTGCCGAGACGAAGACCGTCACGAAGGGCAAGGCGTTTACCTGCAAGAAGACCATCAAGACCTTCCTGCCGTCCCTTTTCGGAGGCGGGCACACCGCAACGGCATCTGCCACCGTCATCGGCAATGCGTCGGAAGAAGGTGTCCTACGATGAGATTCCGTGGGCCGAAAGGCCAGACGACCGTCGAGTTCGCCTTCGCCGGAGTCTGGCTGATCCTATTGATGATGGCCGTGCTCTGCTTCGGATTCATCACCTTCCAGAAGTCATCCTTCGATTACCAGGTATCCCATATGGCCGATGAGCTCCCGAGCGGATGGGAGAGCATGGATGCCAAGCAGGTCGTGAAGAGCTGCGTCGCGAAGGCCTCGGGTCTTTCCGAAGACGATATCGAGGTCAATACCGCCGAAATCCACCTCGAGGACAAGGGGAAAACGGACTTGGGCAACGACACGGCCGTGCAGCTTGGCAGCGAGCTCAAGACGACCACGGCATCATATCTCGACATTAGCGCGGACATCACCGTACACCTCGGGCGTGGCCTAGGACTCGCCGGAAACGGCGGAATCCCCTACCGCCGCTCCGTAAAGCAGAGTTTCACCGTGGAACGCCGCTGGGAGGTGGCATAGATGATGAGATACGGAAGGCGCCGCATGCGCGGTCAGGCCCTCGTCATGTTCATCCTCGTCTCCGCCGCCCTCGTCATGGTCTTGGGTCTCGCCATCGATGCCTCGGGCGGCTGGTGGAAATCCCAAATACAGAACGATGCCATCGAGATTGCGAAGGAGTCGGCACTGTCGCGCAGCAACGAAATCAAATTCAACGCCACCGACTCCACACGTGCCATCGATGGGATCGTCTACGCCTCGCTCACGGAGAATCTCAAGGATATCGAGTCCTCCGAGGTATCTGTGACCTCTTGGGAGGTTCCCGAGACCAAGACGGGGAGCATGAACAGGCTGATCGGTGTCGAGGTAGTCGTCACCGGTACGTATAGATGCGCATTCGCCCAGACGTTCGGCTTCAGATCCATCCCCGTGAAGAACACCATCACTTTCACCATCAACCCGTACTCATCGACCGAGGTCTGGCGACAGGATGCGAACGGCCACGGTTGCCGTCTCGCGAAGCCCGCCGGCAAGGCGGTCGGTCAGGAAACATACGAGACGCTAAGCGCCGCATCCGGTATCTCCGATGCGCTGAACGCCGCAATAGAAAAGGGACTCGCGGAGCTCTCTTAAGACCTGCGCTATAAGCGATGAGACAGGCGCAGATAGCGCCGGAAAGGAACAGGACATGTTCAACAAGAAGGACAAGGATTTCTCCGAAATGCCCTTGGAAGGCGAAGACGTCAAAAAGAAGGGCTTCGCCGTCTTCGGGGGCAAGAAGGAAAAGGACCCCGCCTCCAAGATCGTCACACCCGAGAAACGCCGCCGCCAACTCTCCTGGCTCTGCGGCGCATGCGCCGCGGTCGCGGCCGGCTCGCTCGCATTCGCCGCGGTGGAGTTCACCGTCGCGCAGGACACGGTCGCAAAGACCCAATCCAATATGGTCGAGATCGTAGTCCCGAAGGAGACCATCAAGGCCGGTACTCCCATCACGGCGGACATGCTTGAGGAGGCGCAGGTTCCGAAGCGCTACGTCCCCGCCGATGCGGCCGACGAATCCAGCAAGTCCGACCTGATCGGCAAGTCCCCGGTAGGCGACCTCTCCAAGGGCGTGCCCATCTCCATGGGCACCGTGCAGGGTTCCTCCAATCCCTCGTCCATCTCCCTCGCCCTCGCATCGGGCCATGTGGCGCGGACCTTCTCGCTCGACGCCGCGGCAAGCATGTCCCCGTTGCTGAAGCCCGGTGACTACGTCACGGTCACCGCGACTTTCAAGTCCGGCAACGGCACCACGCAGCAGACCGTCAACTACCAGAACGTCAAGGTGCTCGCCACCGACGCGACGCTTCAGAGCACGGACGGCTCCTCCCAGAGTTCGGGCTATTCCACCATCACGCTCGAGCTGACCCCCGAGCAGCTCAGCGAAATCGGAACCGCCGACTCCATCAGCCTCGCCGCGCAACCGCTCAGCGAGAACCCCAAGGACGATGCGGAGACTGCGGAGGCGGATGCCGCCGCACAGGAGAACGTGCAGGCCGACGAGGGCGTCGTCGACGCCCAGCAGGCCGATCAGCCCCAGGAGCCCGCTGCCGTCCAGCCCGAGGAGTAGCCATGCTCGATAGGAAATACGACAATGCCCTCTCCGAGGTCATGAGCCGATGCGCGAACGACCTTCAGAACCAAGTTGCGCTCGTCGGCCAGGTGTCCGACGGCATCGATACGCTTCGCGACCGTGCTCTGGCGTACGTACACCGCTCCCCCGCCTTCTCCGAGGAAGACGAGAGCATCCAGCGCCAGGCTGCCAAGTACGTAGTCGATGACCTCTTTCAACTCGGCCCCATCGAGGAGCTGCTCTGGGACCCCAATGTGTCCGAAATCATGGTAAACTCGCCCGACCAGGTCATGGTCGAGCGCCGCGGCAAGATTACGCTCTCTGGTGTCCACTTCTTCGATGAGGAGCATGTCCAGAGGACCATCGCCCGTATCGTCTCCTCGGACGGCCGCAGGTGTGACAACCAGAGCCCGCTGTGCGACTGCATGCTGCACCGCGAGGGCGCACCGTTCGACGGCAGCCGCGTCAACGCCGTGGCCTTCGGTATCGCGAAGCACTGGACGCTCGACATCCGTAAGTTCCGCAACGACGTGTTCACCCCTGCCTCGCTCATCGCCAACGGTTCCATGGACGAGAACATGGCTGATTTCCTGCAGGCACTCGTCCTTGCCCGCATGAATATCGTCATCGAAGGCGGCACCGGTTCGGGTAAGACAACGCTGCTCAACGCCCTGTCCAACTACATCCCCGACGACCAGCGCATCATCACGGTCGAGGACACTGCCGAGCTGAACCTCGCGAAGACCCATGTCCTGTCGCTGCAGTCGCGTCCCGCCAACAACGAGGGCAAGGGCGAGATCACCCTTCAGCAGCTCGTCATCAACACGCTGCGACAGCGCCCCGACCGCATCGTCGTCGGCGAGTGCCGAGGACCGGAGGCATTCGATATGCTGCAGGCCATGAACTCCGGCCATGACGGCTCGCTCACGACCACGCATGCGAACAACCCGCGTGCCGCCCTCGACCGCCTGCAGAACCTCGTGCAGATGAGCCGCGCAGGTGCGAACATGCCTCCCGACGCCATCATGAAGATCATCACCGAGGCCGTCGACTTCGTCGTCGAGATCAAGCGCCTTCCGGACGGAAGCCGCCGAGTCAACAACATCTGCGAGGTCTGCGGCATGCAGGGCAACGTCCCGACCATCGGATCCATCATGAAATTCCAGAAGACCGGTGTCGACGGCAACGGGCGAATCATGGGAGAGTTCCGTCCGACCGGCTCGCGCATCGTCTCCGAGGAGCATAAGGAGCGCTTCTATTCCAACGGAATCGAGATCAAGCCCGAGTGGTTCGACAACGGAGGGTTGTGGTAGACATGGACCAGACGGTCGTCACCTATTTCTTCTACGGCGTCACCTACGCCCTCATCATCGCCGTCCTGACGCTGTGCGTCATGGCACTGCTCGTCTCAAGGCAGCTGCGCGTCCTCTCCGAGCGTCGCGATATCTATTACGAGGACGAAGAGGGTTCCAAGAAGAAATCCCTCAGTATCCTTGCCGAGTTGCGTGAGGTCGCCCGCAAGCATATCGAGGGCAGCGGAATCAAGCTGTCCCTGAATGAGTTCATGAGCATCTGGGCGGCATGCACGGCGGTACCCCCGCTTATCGGTATCGTCATGAACATGGATGCCCTCGTCGTCATGCTTCTCGCCGCCCTGGGTGCCTTCATCCCGCTATTCACCCTGTCATTCAGGAAGAAGCACAGCGAGAAGCGCTTCGAGGAGCTGTTGGGGCAGACCATGCCCCTGATTTCCTCGAACCTGCGTGGCGGCGCGATGCTCTCCCAGGCAATCCGCCCAGTTGCCGAGAACATGGACGAGCCCATCAAGGGAGAGTTCGAGCGGCTCCGCCGCGATATGGACCGCGGCATGCCCGTCGACAAGGCGCTTGACAAGATGGCGGAGCGCAACAACTCCTCGGACCTCAAGCTGTTCGCCTCGGCGGTTCGCGCCCAGATGCGCACGGGCGGCTCTCTGGCCGACATCGTGGACTCGGTCGGAAACACCATCCAGCAGCGCTGCGAGCTGCGCCAGATGGTGCGCTCGCGCACCTCGCAGGCGCGTTTCACTGCCATCCTCATGGTCTGCGTCCCCCCTGCGCTCGGCATCGTCTTCTACCTCGGTAACGACATGTACCGCGAGTTCTATTCCAGTTTCGCTGGATTACTCGTCATCCTGCTGTGCGCAATTCTGGAGATTCTTGGCTACGTTATCGCCAACAAGATGCTCGACATTAGGACCGATTAGGAGTGGTTCACATGATTGTAGATTCGACAACTATCGGTCTCATCGGAGCCGGCTCGATTGCCGCGGGTCTCGGAACCACCTTCGCAGTCCAGAAGAAGTTCGGCATCTCCGTCCGCAACGTCAACCAGAAGTCCCTCAAGCAGCGCAGCGATGAGATGCAGGAGCGATTCAAATTCGGTCAGCCCTTTCAAGGCTCCGCCCTGTTCGGAGCCATGTCACGCGAGCAGGAGGAGCGCCAGCGCGAATCCCTCATGCGCTCCGGCCTCAAGATCTCCGCGCTCATGTTTTGGGCCTCGAAGATTATCTGCGTCGCCGTTGGAATCATCGTCGGCATCCTCATCGGCACCAAGCTGACGGGGCTTGCCACCGTGGCGGCGGCTGCCCTCGGCGGTATGGTCGGGTACATCCTGCCGGAGATCTACCTTCTCCAGAAGCGCCGCGCGTGGCGCGGGGATATCGAACGTGAGCTGCCGAACGCCCTCGACCTCATGTCGATCACCATGGCCGCAGGCTCCACGTTCGATGACGCGGTGCGCACGGTGGCAGAGAACTCCGAGGGGGCGCTCGCCGAGGGCTTCCGCGACGTCCTCGCCAACGCCCGCTTCATGGATATCACCGATGCCCTGAAGCAATTCGCCGACAACGCGGGAGTCCAGCCCCTCACCATCTTCGTCGCCTCGCTCATCCAGGCACGACAGACCGGCGCCCAGTTCGTCGAGGTTTTGGAGAACCAGGCGCAGACGGTGCGCACGTACCGCCGGCAGAAGCTGGAGGAGGAAATCAACAAGATCGGCACCAAGATGCTCATCCCGATCATCTTCCTAATCTTCCCCGCCCTGTTCGGCGTACTTCTGGCACCGGCGGCCATGTCCGCCATCCAGGCTATGGGCAGCCTGTAGGGAAAGGGGTCCTAAATGAGCGACGTTGCCGGATTCACCCTGTTCATCTTCCTCTTCGTCCTGATGGCCTTTATCGGGATTCTGCCCATCGCGGGAAAATGGAAGGTGTATGGGAAGCTCGGCTTGCCGGGCTGGTATTCGATTATCCCCGTCTACGCCGACTACAAGCTGTGCGAGCGCGTCCATCGTGGCGATGAGGGCAAGACGTTTACCATGGCGTACCTTATCGTGCTCATCTGCTCGTGGGCGTTCTGCTGGGGCGACACAGTCGGCTGGGTGCTGTTTAGCTGGGTCAATACGCTTGACTGGGTGCTTGGATTGGCCCAGCTCGTGATGACCATCATCGTGCTGAACGATTTGTCCCGCGCCTTCGGCAAGGAGACGGGCTATACCATCGGCCTTGTCATCTTCGGCTTCGTGTTCTGGACGATGCTCGGGTTCGGGGCAAGCGAGCCGGTTCGCCTTGACGATTAGAGTGAATAGGCCGGAGACGGTCTAGTGCGATGCATTGCGGGTCCTTTCGGGAACCCGCTTTGGTTTTGGTGGACGCGGTGAAGGTAGAGCGTCTCCCTAAACGTCTCTCTAAGGTTGTGGAGATGAGTTAATGATGTTAGAGAGACGATTCGCGAGTCGGGATGACCAGGCGTAAGGGATAAAAAGAATTAGGATGAGAATAATAACAAGCTGTCTTGTTGCGGGGCGCCTAATGGGGGCGCCCCTTTGTCTTGCGGGGAGTGTTGCGGAGAGCCGAGCTGGCAAGGCTACTTCTGTCCCGCGCGAGGCGGCGGTGTGGACGCGGTTCCAGAATCGATGGAGGTAATAAATCCCCTTGATTTAGGAGATGAGTCGGATGGGCTCTCAAATCACTAAAATTCCCTCCATCTGCGGCGACGGTTACCCCGGTGTCGGATTCCAAGTGGATAACGGCGATTCGGTTCGCGTGGTCATGGCATGGCCCAGCGCCTCCGCCGAGGGGTGGCGCAGCCTCACGATGGAAGTGCCGAAGAAGCTCAGCCTCGATACCGAGCTGAACGGGGTTTCGGTCGAGACGCTCCTGAAAGGTGCGGGGCAACTGTTTGGAGACAATGATCTCGATGGGTTTAAGCAGTTTGCACAAATGCTCGGCGATAAATTGCCCAGTGCGGTTGTCCGTGCTTTCGCCCGCTACGCGCCTGTCGATTCGACTCATGCCGGCAGCGCTGAGACATGTCGTTGTGAAATCGAACAGTTCCTCGGTGGGGATATCCCCGAACTAGACTTGGAAGGCATGGATGATGCCTCTGGGAAAATCCAAGCCGTACTTGTTCCCGTCGGCTTCGATCCAGTTGCCATTGAAATCGATGGCGCTCGAGATATCATGTCTCATGTGGGCGGAACCATCGATGAGGCTTCCGGTTATCTACCGCCCGATGCCCTTCCGTTCAATCTCTCGATGTATGTCAACGATGAGGGTCTATATAGCTGCCAACCCAATCGCGCCTTCTATGCAACTGAGAGTATGGAGCATGAAGGGTATTATTCCGCAATCGATGGAAAGCCGGTGGTCTCTGGGCTGCCGTCATCTCTCCTTTTCGGCAATATCGTCATAACCGGTTTCAATCCTGAAACAGGTGAGGACAAATCGCTATCAGCTGGCGAGATGATGGATGCCATGAATTACTTTCAGCGTGACAGTCCTCGAGGAAGTGGACGCGAGGTCGCTCTCGTTGTCCAGAACGGGCTGTATGGCGAGCTGAGGAAATCTCTCTCGCACGAACCCTCTGCTCACGAAGATAAGGTCCTTGATAACGCATCTGAATCTCTCGACGAGATGATGGAGCAAAAGGTCGAGGTCGCCGGGGATAGTAAGCTGGACGAGGATTTGGGCGTCATCAAAGAGGACCGCTAAGGGATAAGAATAATAACAAACTGCCTTGCCGCGGGACGTCATTTGGGACGTCCCGTTTGCTTTGCAGAGAGCTTTACGTGTAGCTCGGTAGCCGTGTAGCGCTGTAGGCGTGTGGTTGCGTAGGTCTGCGGAAAAGGCTACTTGTGTCCCCCAGTGGGTCGATGGGGAGACATCCATTTATGTTCGAGATGGATTGTCCGAGCATGAATGGGAGCTATCAATGGCCAAGAGAACCTATGGCAAATATCAAGGCAAGAGTTCGACCGAGAAGCTGACGGATGCCCGCCAGGCGCTTTTCGATGCGCTTCTCGCGGACATGGAGCGCGAAGGTTCCCGATGGGTCAAGGAATGGTCGTTCCCCCACCCGCCTATGAACGGCGTTACCGGCGAGGGCTACGGACCGCGAAATACCGCCATGCTCATGTACGCCATGAGGGACGGAGGATTCAGGGACCCGCGCTTCGCCACGTTCAAGATGGCTTCTGATAAGGGCTGCCATATCATCAAGGGATCGCACGGATATCCTATCGAGCGCTGGAAGCGCATGCTCGTCAGCAAGACGGATCCGACCGCCCGACTCAAGCAGCCCAAGACCAAAGAGGAGTGGGATATCGCACTCGCAAATCCCGAGTACAAGGCCGAGCCGCGTTGTGTGGGAACGTTCACGGTGTTCAATGCCGAGCAGATGGAGAATACGGAAAACCTTGCCTCCGTCGAATGCTTCAAGCCCATCGAGGCCAATCGCGTGGCTGACGGTATCGTCAAGGCATCACCCTGCCCCGTAATCGAGACGCCAAACGATGAGGCGTTCTACCTGCCGGGCGCAGACAAGATCTACGTTCCGCAGCGCAACCAGTTCACGAACGTCGAATCCTTCTGCCGAACGCTGCTCCATGAGATGGGACATTCAACGGGCCATCCCAGTAGGCTCGACCGCAAGCAGTGCGGACTGAAGCAGAATAGGCAGAAATATGCCTTTGAGGAGCTCATTGCAGAACTCTCGAGCGTGTTCACCGCGAATGCCATCGGTCTCGACCTCCGCAACGTCGATGACGACAAGCCACTTGCCGCCAATGAGGTCGATGCGATGTCGAACTCGGCCGCCTACCTCAAGAGTTGGTCTCAGGAACTCAAGGACCCGGGCGGTGAGCTGCTGAAGGCCGCCAGCCGAGCAAGTAAGGCAACAGACTTCCTCGTGGAAGACTGCTTCACTCCAGTCCTCGGCAAGGACTACTTTAAATCTAATGACCTAGATGTTGAGCTGGATGCGGGTCTGGATGCGGAATTTGAAGCCGCTGCGGAAGTGGAGACGGATTCCGAGGGGTTCAGCCTCGATGAACTGTGTGAATCGAAATGCGACGAGGCAGAAATAGCCAACGGTGATGAGCGGAACGATGCGGTGACCGCCCATTATGAGGAAGGACGATAGCCATGCCTGAGGATTTGAAAATCAATTCGTTCGACGACTTGAAAGCCGCACTGAACGAGGCTCTGCACAATGGCGGAACCTCTCCTGACGTGGCGGATTATCTGATGGAACGATTCGACGTTCTCTGCGTCGATATCGATAACGTGTTCCTCTCCATATCTGCTAATGACATTCAGGAATACTATCCAAGCCTATCCGCCGATGAGGCACGAGATGTCCGTGACAACGCCAACGAAAACCTGTGGAACTCGGGCGGATACTGTGACATCAATGACACGGCATGGGGTCAAATCGAAGCCGAGGTGAAGTGCGTTCAGGGTGGCTGTCATGATTCTCGAAGTGAAGAAGCGAGCCTAGATGACCTCGCCGAAACGTATGGTGAGGACGGTAGTTGCCGTATGGAAAATGACCCGCGCGATACGGACGGCATTCCAAGGTAGACGCTACTTCTGTCCCCTAGCGTGAAGCGGTTTACGTGAGCTTCATGCTAGTCGTTAAGTTATCAATTCGCGTGATGGAGGAACCATGAGCGAGCAGAACAGCCAGAACAAGGATAAGGTCCGTATCGACTTCCCGCCGAAGTGGGTAACCACCGAAAAGGCAAATGGCGAGCCGTATACCATCTCCAACGGTAAGGGCGAGTCTTGGCCTGCCGTGAAGTGTACCCTGCCCAGCGGCACCAAGGTCGACGGCAAGGATCTCTCCGGCTTCAACTTCACCACGTTCCAGAAGCCGTGGAACAAGGCCGATATCGAGGCCGGCAAGGGCACGGGCGTCTTCGTCAACGCCGACCGCAACGTCAGCCTCTTCAAGTACGATCAGGACGGACAGCGCCACGATGAGTCCGTGGAGCCGCAGAAGCTCTCCGATGCCGTCGAGGCCGCCCACGCCGAGTACCGCGCCCAGCATCAGGATCACGACCGCTCCCAAGAGCAGGAGACCAGTCTCGATGATCTGTGCGAGCAGAAGACCGCCGAGGCAAGTGAGCGCGATGGCGGCTCTCAGGACCGCAGCGCTCAGAACGTCCAGCGTTAAGTTCCAGCAGCCATTGGATGCGGGGAGGGATGGATTTCCATCCCTCCCCTTTTCTTTTGGGGCGAAGGCTACTTTCGTCCCCCCTTCGAAGGACACAACGCCTCGAAAGTACGCTGGGATAGGTCAGATAGCAAGAGAGATGGGGCAGCTATGGCAGAGGACAAGCCGTGCATTTCCGAGTTGTTCAAGAACGACGTGCTGGATATGGAACTCGTTGACAAAATCGCACATAACGAGCTGGATAAACAAAAAGGGTTTCCCTTCAGCTCAGTCAGCGTCAACTCAATCCGCGCACTCGCCTCGGAATATATCGACAGCTATGTCAACGACCCCGGCATAATTGAGGCCTATGCCGCCGAGCTGGACTCCCAGCTGTCTGTCGAGGACTATCGAGGCGGCAAAATCTCCCCCGAGTTCATGCTGGGCTGCGCCATCGGTTTCGGCGCGGCCTCGCACGCGAACGCCGATATCGATTATTTCAGCGATAAGTTTTCCTCCCGAGCTGTTATTGAAATCGAGGAACTGGGCCTGCCAACGCTGCGAAGCGAGTGCCGCAGCGCCGATGATTTTTCTCTCGCCGGAGTCAATCCCGATACGAAATTCCCCATCGGTTTCGTTTCCGTCCGAGATGTGATTGATGCGGTCGATGAATTCGGTTCCGAACACATGAAAGAGACCCTCGCGCCTGCCGATATGGAGCGGGTTGCCTCCAGCCTTGCGGAAGCCGAACAGTGCATCGAGCGGTATGAGCTTGCCGATGGCATTACGTTCAATGCGGAGCTCGAGATGGAAAAAATCGACTGCGAGCGCGATGAGCAGGGCCTTGACGATATCTGCAATGCGAAGAGCGAAGAAGCAGACCTTGTCGAAGATACCGCAATGGCCGAACGTGAGGCCCCTGACAACGAACAAGACAAGTAGCCAAGGAGTCTGAATATGAGCAATAAATCCTGCAGCCTGTTCATCGAGGGCAAAGGCAAGGTGTCGGTTAGCATCGACGAGCACCCGAGCATGCCATCGATGAGCTTCACCGGCCTTCAGGGTCGCGGTATGGGCCGCGTAGTCGAGGAAAAGGCAGCCATCCGCTGCGCCCTGCGCCAAGCGGGTTTCGACATCCCCATGGCAAACGTGCGCATCGATGTAGACCAGTCCGCACATGAGTTCGGCCACAAGTGCATCGAGAACGCCTGCGCACAGGTCATCGCCATCGCGAGCGGTCAGGCGGAGATGCCCGCCGGCGGTCGTGTCAGCGCCGTGGAAATCGAAATTGACGGCTCGTCGCTCGGCTTGGAGCTGGCTAAAGACGGGTTGGAGCGAGGTCTCGATGACCTTTGCGATGAGAAGCAGACTGAGGCCGATCTCGTCGAGGGAAACAAAGATCGCGAAACGCGATTTGAGAGTAAGGAGACTGGGCGATGAATGAACTCGGATGCATCAAGGTCGATGTCGCGATGAGCGATTCTGCGTATTATGCGCACGCTCCCCATGACAGCGTCACCCTGCCGATGGCACCACGCGATCTGCAAGGGGTCATCGACAAGGTGACCCGCTTCGGCTCGCATGGATACGAAATCAAGGACATCCAGACTTCCGGCGTGATCGACAAGCTGCACTTCGCCGAGGACGAGAACGTGAGCCTGCGGGCTCTGAATGCCATGGCGGAGTGCGTCAAAAGGAATCCTGACGTCGATTACGATGCGGTCCGCGATTACTGCGACAACTTCGATGTACCGGTCGATCCACTCATGGTCGGCAACGTCATCATGCAGGTAGGACAGATTCCGTATACGAGTTATTCGGTTGATATCGATAACGAGCATCCAACCCCCGTCGACCTGCAACGGGCATACGGAATCACGCTTATCGACCGCGCTTCCGAGGAACTCGAAACCTGCTTGGTCGACAACCGGCTTCCCGATGGTGCCAAGGCGAGCCTCGCTGGAGTCGTCGAGCTGCTCGCGAACGTACCTGCCGAGGCATTAGGTGCCAAGATGGAGTCCGATGGAGAAGTCTGCCTTACACCCAGCGGCATCTTCGACCGCAATTCCGAGGGCATCGATTTGATGAAATTCGATTTGGATGAACTCGAGCAGGCAGCTTTCGAGGGCGACCGCGACTTCGCGGCCGACCGCATCGTCGTCTATGCCGAGAGCCGCAAGATGGCGGAGGCGGGCGTCGATATCTCGCAACCGCTGACGCTGCCGATGGATGCGGGCGAGCTTCAAGATGCCCTCAAGGTCTTCGCGGATATGGAGGGTGTGGAGCCGAGCGATATCGTCATGTGCGACTATGAGCTCCATGGGCGGTTCTCCGAGTACTCTTGGCACGACTTCGGCACGGATGACCCCATCGCCGACATGAACCGCTTCGCCCAGATCGTGGTGGACCATCCCGACCTCAACGTGGGGGAACTGTTCTACTACAACGACGATTATGAGATCTACGACATCGGAGACATTATCGATGTGGCCGAGCATTTCGATGAGAGGCTCGCGGAGCAGGGTCGAGAATTCAATCTCGATGAGCTCGGGGAGTCGAAATGCGACGAGGCCGAGTTGGTTAACTACGACACCGATAAGTCCGAGGGCAATGCCCTTGTCGGCGGTGAGCGCTGATGGATACGCTGCGTGCCGTCCTGGTTCCCGTAAATGCCGAATGCCGCGAGATCGGGTTGCCGATCGATGGGGATGGAAACTGCGGCGAGGCATTGAAGGAACTCCTCGGCGAGAGGGTCACCAATGTTTCCCAAAAGCTATCCGATAAGTCCCTAGGCGAAGCCGTGTGCGTCTACGTCAATGCGGGCGGGTCCTCGGCCTGTCCAGCCAATCGTGCCATCTGGGGTACCCAGGAGATGACTGCCGAGGGGCGCGAGTCTTCCCTGACCGGCCAGACTGTCGTAGCCGGCGAGCCGGCCGATGTGCTTTATGGGGATATCGTTATCGTTGGCTATGATCCCTACGAGGGTCTGGAATGCTCCCTGACCGATACCGAGTGCAGAGATGTCATCGATTTGTTCAGCGGGCGAGGCGGTCCGTATTCGGGAGTCTCGGCGCTCGGCCTCGTCCAGAGTAAAGAGCTCGACCGTGAACTCAAGGAGCGTGCCGAGTGGAACAACGAGTCCTCGCAATTCGATGAGTTTCTCTGCTACAAGAAAGACGAGGCAGAGCTCTACAACCAGCGCCTTGAAGAGGAACGCGGCGACCTATACGACGACTACTGGCAGAACTCGTACGACGATACGGAGTGGTAGCCATGGGCGTTGTGAGTTACGGGCAGGGTGGGTACGTGGGGGCATCCATGAGCGCCCGCGCCAAGGCTGCATATGAGTCGGGCGAGATGCCGATGTCCAAATGGACGCGCGGCGCGATTATCTCCGCCATCAAGGACTACTGCGCCGACTTCGATCTCGCCTACAACCCGGATATCGAGACGATGAGCAGGGCGAAGCTCGCCGAGACCTATCTCGAATACAAGTCCTGGCACCATACGGGAAGGTTCGCGCGCGAGACCGAGTTTTTCGGGTTGAACGAGGACGCGGTCTGTGCGGACTTCCCCGAGATGATGCCGGAGCAAATTGCCGAACGAGACGATGAGGCAGCGGCGTCGAGGGCGCTGGATGCTGAACAGGAGCAGTTCAAGAGAGCGCGCGAGGCGGCTTTCTCGAAGCGCTTCGGGTGCGATCCCGGCAGCGTGCTCGCCTACGAGGCATTCCATCCGGAGAAATGCACACGCTTTTTGGCGAAGCGCAGTAACCGCGAGATGATTGGCTATGAACTGCCCGATAAGGCGTTGGACCTCGGGATGAAACCGAATCAGACTTGCTCGGTCGACCTCGCCGCACGGTCGCGCGTGGCGTGCTTCAACGCCTTTCGAGACGGCGTTGCCGGAGAATCCGACTGGCACGACCTCGATCTTGACCGCGTGGCTGGACTATTCGGTGAGTCGGAGCTGGATGATCTTCTTGAAGCCAAAAGCGAGGAGGCGGAGATGTCCGAGGACCTGGGGCTTGTGAGGGAATCGGACTGTCGGTAGGTAAACGCGCAGAATCTGCCTTCTCTAACGCATCCCCTGCATCCGGCACAAATCTTCTAGAATCTCGCAAATTCTTTCGTTTTTATCCTGCTCTTCCCTATCGGTATGGCGCCCTGCCGGATGCGGATGGGAGGGCTGCTTTCGATAGTACTGCCCGAGGTCGGGTTCCCATGCGGCGTAGCTCTGGGCGAACCTCCTGCGGGCCAGCAGGTCGAGGATGCGATAGACGATGTAGGCGATGGCCAAGAGGGCGATTGCACCCATGACGATATAGATCACCGAGTTCCTCCAAATGGATATCATTCGGACATATTCTAGCAGTTTCGACGATGCCGTTGCCGCTGCGGCATCACTCTGATTCACCTTGACTGCAGGTCTATCTTCTAATGGATGTGCATGACGACCTACGCAGGAGGTAATCGTGGTCGATAGCAGTAACCGCGGTAGCGCCAAAATGGCTTCGGGGAGGTCTAAGGGTTTAGCATTTTCGAGGAGGGCCCTCATTGCAGGAGGCGGGCTCGCGGCGGTCGCGGCCACAGCCGATGCAATCGCGAGCCCATCCAGTCCCCTGAGGACTGGCATACATTCAGCTCTTAACGCGATGGGCATCTCTACCTACTCGATGGGAAGGTTCGAGGAGTTCGCGCCCGACAACCCGAACGTCAAGCCGTCCTCGCTGGTCGTCCCGATGGGTGTAAACGCGACATCGCCGCATCCCACCGGCTGGTGGCACAGCGCCGGCAGGGCAACGCACACGAACTGGACTCCGATCTGGAATGACGTCGCCAGCTGGTGGAACGACAATAGGCAGATCTTCCTGAACAACGGACATCCCTACACGGTCCTGCCGATGGACAACCCCGGTTACCGCGCGAGCGTCACGTGGAACAGCGTCGGAACCTACGATGGCAAGCCCGTGGGATGCACGCTCTCCTTATCGAATCCCGTGATTGGCAACGGCTACGACAACAACAAGGGGCTGAACCAGAGAACTGCCCAATTCTACCAACAGCACTTCGGGACCAAGAGCTTCTTCGTCGCGAGCGACGCCTTCGCGGCGTGGGACAGCTGCCACTGGCTTCAAGGCCTAAGGTCGATAAAGATGGTGTACCAGTTCTTCTACTCCGACAGACCCGGTGAGTACATAGACCTCGACTGGGCTTACCTCGGCGCGAGGAACATCCAACACAACGCCGGCGGCTATGAATGGATTAGTCCCGCAGAGAACAACCAAGATGCCTACTTCATCCCTAGAGGTGTGGATACCCAGCTCTTCTTCACCAACTTCGACGGGTACAGCTGCATCTCGTCACGTGTTGACGAGACAAGCGACAGGACCTGCGGCACCATCGCATACAAAGGGTCGAGCATCTCCTGCGTTCGCGGAGACACGGTGTACCTCGACGGGTTCCAGTTCGACTTCCAGCCCATCGCAGACTTCTGCACACCCAACCTCAAGAAGACATCTACCAACCCCGCCGTCACGCCAATCGACCCGGAGTACTTCTCGCTCGCAGGGGCCGAGTACGCCATCTACTGCGATGAGGCGTGCACCCGCAAGTGCGGGACCTTCATGACGGATGAGAACGGTGACGCGACCCTCTCGGCGGTCAATGGGACGAACAAGCTGGTCGCGAACATGGACTACTGGGTGAAGGAGACGGTCGCACCGCAAGGATACAGGATTGACGAGACCGTCCATAAAATCCGCCTCAACGGAAACATGACCATCGAGGTCTCGGACGTCCCGAAGCACTCTACCGTCCACTTCATGCTGGTCGATACGCTCGGCGATACGCAGGAGGTACACACGGTCTACATCAAGCTCGACAGCATGTACAGGGCGAGCGAGCACGAGGCAGACTTCTCGGATGCCCGCGCGGCTCTCGAGCAGGTCATGCGCGACGAGGGGCAGGACATGAGCCTGCTCGACCGCTGCCTGGACGGCTGGTACGAGGGCGATGACAAGTGCTCCGATCCGAGCATCTTCAAGGGGTCGAAGTACGTCGGCAGGAAGGTCAACGGGGATTTGTACCTGTGGACCCGCGTGAGGATGGGAAAGTTCAACTTCTACAAAGACGGCACCGATAAAGACCATCTGATTTTCCGCTCTCAGCGCTATCTCACCGGCACCGTATACACCTTCCCCAGCGACCTCGTTTCGAAAAGCCTTGAACCCACCTGCAACCTCAATGACCGTTTCGGAATCGACCCGTCGACCGGCTTCACCGGCTGGCATCTGGATATGAAGTTGGGCGATGAAGCGATATCTAATTGCACGGCAGGCAGCGGTATCACCGCATTGTACGGCCGCAACCGCTGCACCCTGCGCACGGAGTACGCGCCCGGCTCTGTCGAGCTCGACCCGAGCTGGGACATTAGGCTGCTGCCCGAGGACGGCGCGGAGGCGCACCCCGGCTTCATCCCCGTATTCGACGAGCCGAAGCATAAAGGCTACGACGCCAAGGGCAGGGAGTTCGAGCTGGTCGCTATCAATGACTCCGGCGAGGGCCACACGGCCTATTACTGGGACGAGCTCGCCCGCATCACGGTCCCCGCGACCGCGTACCGCAATATCGGCGGCGGCCAGTGGCGCACCTACAAGTGCGAGGCGTGGCTCGACGCGGACGAGGCGAATGCGGCGGCCGAGACATCCGAGTTGGACGTCTCGAGACGCTCGCGTTCCCGCGCCCGTGCCGCGAGCGCGGTCAAGATGACCGCCGACACCGTGCGCTACATCCGCTGGACCGAAGTCGTCTCGGACGGCGTGGTGGGCGTCAGGAGGAAGTAAGTAAAAGGGCGGCGGAGATTTTCTCCGCCGCCCTATCGTTCTAATGGACTGTTTTGCTTTTAGTGTTGATCATCATATTCGCTATCGTCATACGGTTTTGACGGGGCTTGGATTCCGTTTTCTTCTGGCTCCTCGTCTGGATTGACGAATTCGGCTTCGACTACCTTTGCGTCCATCATCCCGTCCAAATCCTCCTCAAGCCCTTCCATGACCTCAGGTAGCTCGGGACTGATGTAGGAGCGTTCAGTTTCGTATTTGCGCGCGATTTCGCCGTTTGAGAGAAGCGCTTCCCTTATTGCCGGCACGCCTGTGACTGCCGATTCCCAAGCGGTCTCATAATTCATTTCTGCATACTGATGAACGATATAGTTGCGTTGCCCCTTTACCTGCCGCCATGGTATCTCGGGGAACAGTTCCTCGTACTCGTCTGACTTGAAGCGCGAGACCAACTCGCCGACCTGGCTCAATGAGAACAGAATTGAGTCTCGAGCCATCAGGTTGTGTTCCCAGACTTTGTGGCTATAGTCAATCTCCTTGAGCTTCGCAATGACATCGTCGCATCGCTCGAGAATGATCTGATAGTTTGAAAGATCCCTAACGTTCATAGATTCTCACCCCTTCCCTTTGGAGACTCTCGATAAAGCTGCTCTGGGCACCATTGAGCGTTGTCAGCATGTCCACATCCCTACCGAGTCCCTCGACCAGCTCGTAACCAATATCCATGATCTCTCTGTCCTCCTTTCCGTCAATTTGAAGAAGCAGGTCGACGTCGGACGAGTCTTTCTGCTCTCCGCGGACGAAGGATCCGAACATTGCCGCTCGCCTCACCGAAGGATAGGCACCGAGCACTTGGCGGATGACCTTCTTGGCTTCGGTGTAGTCCCGGACGGGAGCTGCGGGGTTATCGCAATCCTCGACGAGATATTTCAAGGCAGCACCTCCCTTGGCGCTATCGGGGTATCGGTTCCATCCTACTTGTTCACCCAGCCGTAGACCGCGTCGTGGTGGACGGTCTCGGTCCATGCCTCCTGGTCGGTCACGGTGACATCCTCATAGCGCGGCAGGCAGCTATATTGGAGACCGTTTTCCCAGCAGTAATCAGAGCACTCGTTTTCATCAAGGAACAGCTTTCCGTCGTCAGCCATGTACTGGACACCGACCTTCCGCTTCTCGACGTGGGTGACGGCGGGGTGGTAGATCTGCTCGTCCCATGCGGGGGTCACGACGGCCCAGACCTTCTCGGGCTCGGCGGGCTTGGATGGCTTGGAGTTGCCGGAATCGGAGCCGGAGTTGGAACCGGAATTGCCCGGGCCGGAGGGCTTGGACGCGGGCTTGTCTTCCTTGTTCGAGCCCGAGGAACTGGAGGGCTTGGAGTCGTTCTTGTTGGAGCCGGAAGACGGCTTTGAGTCGTTCTTGTTTGAGTTGGAACCGGAAGGTTTGGTCGCGGGCTTGGAGTCGTTCTTGTTGGAGCCGGAAGGCTTAGATGCGGCGGCCTGCTGGACGGTGGAGCTGCTGGGTTTAGAGACGGGCGCGGAGACGGCATCGGCGTTCGGGTTCTCGCGCTTCGCCTCGATGAGCTTCTTCGCCGCTGCACGCTCCTCCTCGGGCAGCTTCTCGATTGCCGCGTCGACGGCCGCCTCATCGGTCATATCGACCTTGGTCAGGCTCACCTTGACCGCCGCACCCTTGCCCTCGACCACGAAATCGACCGCGTCCGGTACCAGCCAGGTGGTCTTGCCATCCTTTGCGGTCGGGATGGAGGTGACGTTTAGCGCGTAGGCGCCCTTAGGCAGGTCGACGGACGCCTCCTTGCCGGGGACGATATCGCCTTTCGCGGCGGCTTTGCCGTCGGCATCGACGACCTCGTAGGAGAACTCGCCATCCCCCTCGCCCCAGCCGTCCGCTTCGAGCGTGACGGTAGCGGGATAGGTCTTCGCGTCCTCCTTGCCGCCGACGAGGGATGCGACGGGGGCGTTGTCGGGGATGTTCACGGCCTCATGGTTCAGCGACGGACCGATGCCGAGTGCCGCGACGATGGCGAGGGCCACGCCGCCGGCGACCAGCTTGCGCTTCAAGCCGCTGGGACCTTTCGGTGCCTGAGTCTCTTCTTCGGAGGCGGCATCGGGCGAGTCGGACGTCACGGCATCCTCCAGATTGCTGGCAACCGGGAGCTCGGCGGTGACGTCGGCGCCGGTATGCTCGTCGGAGGCATCCATGAGCTGGGTATCTTCGGTATCGGCGTTGATGTCTTCAGAGTTGTCGAGTTTGACGTTCTCGGGATTCATGTCGGTATTCATGTCAGTTTCCTATCTGGATCGGATATCGGGTGATTATAGAAGTGCGTGCGGACAGAACCTAGATGATGGCCATGTCGTGGCTGATGGGGCTGTACTGGTAATGGGGCAGGAAGTACTTGAGCGGCAGGCAGCGGCCATAGGCCAGGCGGTACGACAGGGCTGCACGCTTGTAATGGCGGACGATGAAGGCGTGGTCCTCCTTCAGGCGCTCGACGCGGGCCTTCACGACCTCGTCCTCCATGAACAGCTCCTGCGGCATCTGGATCATCTCGTAGTGGTACAGGGAGACGTACTCGCAAGGCTTGCCGCCGGCGCGGGAACTTCCCGCGAGTGTCTCGACGGCGCTGACGTATACGTGGTTCTCCGTAAGGAACGCGAAGCCGCGCTTATCGGGCGAGCATACGGGGACGCACTTGAGCGTCTTGGTCAGGCGCTCCTTCCGAGTCAGGTCGGATCTCTTCATCCAGACGGTGGGCATGTGGAGGTCGTTGCCGTCTTCCCCGTAGAGCTTCACCAGAATCTCGCGGCGGTACATCACGCGGTTCACCATGATGCAGAAGTCCTCGATCTTCTTGGGGACATGCCGGCGGGCGTGCCTGTAGGCATACTTGATGGAGCTGCGGTCGAGACGCCACCAGGCGTTCGGATTGGTCTTGATGTTCCAGACGTTGAACGCACGGAAGTGAAGCATGCGCTTGCAGACGACGAAATAGATATAGGTGAACAGGATGATACCGGCCACGTTATAGGGGTCGGAAAGAAAGCGGACGATGACCTGCATGATGCGCTCCTTGAAGTCAGCAACTGCGCGGTCGGTTCGCGTCGGACGCCGCCTCGGTCGCTACCTCGGCGATACTGTCCAGACTGGGCTGCGCGTGACGTTTCATATACTGGGAATCATAACCTTCAGGATAGGCGGTGTCGAAGAGATCTGCGTAGGCATCGAGCGGATCTGCGAATTTCTGCCCATTCTTGGCTGTCCTTTCGATTTCGGATCGAATGGCATCTAACGTTCTCTGGTCACGGACAAGTTCCAAGGAGAGCGTCACATAGCCCTCCTTCAGGCCCTTACCGTACATTGCAAACGTTATCTCGTAGAAGCGATAATGTAGCAAATCGCGCTCGCCATCCGTGGTCATGGAGAACTGGACATCCGAGGACTGCATCGGCAGTACGCTGAAGCGAAGGTAGTCCCCCGCGTTGTAGCCTCGTCCGTTCAAGCGTGTTATCGCCTTGAGCCTGCCGTCCAACAGCGGCGCCACGAACTGCTCGCGAATGTTGACCGCATGCAAGCGAATCTTCGGGTCAGTGAAATCTGGCATCGTCAAACTCCCGTCCGATGCGCCTTGGGGAAGCGCATCTATCTATTGGTTACGACCCTAATGATAACAAAAGTATATCACGCCGTCAAGTTTATCAAGGATTATCGCCGCGCCGTCTCGCTTCTTTCGTCCCGTTGAGTGCATCCGAACAGGCCGCAGATACCCTCATAAACAGATTCGCGATATAAGGAGACGCCATGCCGAAAAACAATAACCAGAATGCCAAGACGCTCGGCGGATTCGACTTCCTGAAGAAGCTAGGGCTGGGCCGCGTGAAGCATATCGACCCCGTCGAACCCGATCTTACGCCCGTCCAGAAGGGTCAGGTCATCGGCATCGCATCGAGAGACCGAAGCGATGAGGTCGAGAAGATGGTCATCAGTATCCCCTATTCGAGCGTCATCTCCTCCACGGCGGCCCTGCGCCGAGACGGCTCCCCCGTGAAGAGCCGCTTTGGGCAAGATATGTCCCGTATCGTCATACGCCTGCCCCGCAAGATGGAACTCGACGGCTACAGCATGGACGGCCTCAGGGTCGAAATCGTCAACCCCGACAAGTATCTCGAGCGTGCGGAGAAGACGGGTATTCTGCAGGCCTCCTTCAATGATTCGCGCCCCCTGAAGCTCAGCGGCTTCAAAGACGGACGCGCCATCGAGCTGACCGTGGGTCAGGATAAAATCGGCGATTTCGTTGGGAATCTCGAGAAGTGCTGCGAGGAGCTCATCAACATGCCGACAGGTAAAGATGCCAAGACCTTGACCTGGGAAACCGATGCGCCTTCGATTACCGCGGACAGGAGACCCGAAAAGCAGATGGCGGCCGTGCCGCCGACATCGCGCCAACCAGATGAAAAAAAGCCGGCTCATACTGAAAAAACGCCCTTCAACGGGCAGTATCTCGGTATGAGGAAGATCGACCGCGACGTAAAGTTCGATAATCCCAAAGTTGTCATCCCGTACTCCAACGTGATCGACAGCGAATGCATGACTGACAAGGAGGGCAAGACGAAGACCAACCAATTCGGGCAGGTCCTCAATTCCGTTACCGTGTCGGTACCCGACGGCGTGGAGGTCGATGGCTACGGACTCGGCGGATTTACCGTCAAAGTCGTCGTAGTGGACAAGTATCTCGAACGCGCAGCGGACGAGGGGTTGCTCCAAATCATGCTCAACGGAAAGTATGACCTCAAGCTGTTCCGTGTTGACGGAGGCAAAAAGACCTACGTAACGATTGGCCGCGACAAAATCGGCGAGTTCGCCAAGTCGCTCCGCAAAAAGGTCAGCACCGCGCTCAACAACAATGAGAACAAGGATAATAAGAATAATAAGAAGGAAGAATCTCTCGACGAGATAATGAACGGCATAAAAGAAGAGATCTCCCTCGCGGCGGCGAACACTGCATCAAGGGAGACCCCCGATAGTGAACATTCTGACAGGTAGTCCAGAGGTACCTATCGATTCAGCGAGGGATAGGTCTTCGCAAGCGAAGAGATAAGCTCTTTGACGGCCGCGACCGCATCGCCCGGCGCGGCGTAGACCGACCAGATCCCAGAGAGGAATACGGCCCGTTCGGTCGCCAGCTTCAGGGCGGCCGACTCCTGATCCGTCTCCATCTCGATGCCGTCCGGTCCCGCAATGGAAAACGCGACTGCCACCTCCTGGGAGTTGGGACCCGTGCAAATGGGGAGCGCCCGCACGACCAGTTCGCGCATCGTATCGCGATCGAGCGAGGCGCTGGCGAGGAAGTCCTCGTCCGAGATGTTGGGACTCAGCACGCCGTCCAGCCCGTTCTCGATAGACGTTACGGCCTTGTCCCTCTGCAGTGTCTGATCGAGGACTCCGTCCGCATACCCCTTCGCCTCATCCATGGTGTCGAACCGGCGGGCGAAGAGCTCGCAGCAGGTGTCGCCCTCGAGAATCCCCAGTTCGAACGACCCGTCCTCTACCTTTTCGATGCGTGCCACCAAGGAGCAATCATCTACCGAGCGGAACGACACGCCCCCTTCAGATGTCCAGTAATTCTGATCCATGTCCAATTCCTTTCGTTTCAGTCCCAAAAGCCAGTCAGCCGAGATATCCAATTCCCGGCATATCTTGTACAGGGCAACAGGCCCCGGCAAGCGCTTCCCGTTCACATAATGCGACACGCTCGCCTGCGTCGCCCCAATCCTCCTACCCAGCTCGCGCTGGGAGATGTTCTTAGCCGTCAGCGCCCGTTTCAGGCGCCAATGCAGCCGATTGAGTTCAGCCTCATCCATCAATTACCCCAAAGAACCTCCTGCGCCTCATCGAGAAGTGCCGTCAAGGCATCCTCCTCGGACTTATACCCCTCGACGAACCGTCTCATCGGACCGGCGTTCCAGTAACCGGATTGCGTCGAGGAGCGGATATACGGGCGCCAGACGACTGTATCGTCGCCTCTCTCGCTCCTCTCGATAAAGCCGGTGGTCGCACGCTCGGCATCGATCGAGAATTTAAATAACGTGTGTCCCTCAGTCCTGTTCGGTTCGACCAGAACAACTCGGGAACAACGGGTCGGGTGCTTTACTTCTTCCATAAATCTTCTCCTCTATCTATACATAGGGTGCTTGTTTTGCTCAAGATAGGCGACGAGGCTCCAAGGCTCCCTCATCGCGGCCTCGCGGCAACGTTCCTGGCATCCAGCCCACTCCTCATTATTCATGAGTGTGGTGCCGACCTGTTGTTCCCCGTGCTTCGTAAAGAACATCAGATAGCCGTCGGTGACCACCTTGCGGGGAACCTCGCAGATGCGCAGCCTCTTCTTGCTATTCGTCCCGTACATAAGCCTGGATGACAAGACCGACCACTCGCCCACCCCGTGCCGGCGCATGCCCTTCGGGCCGTCATAGATTCTGTCCTCGGCGAGGATGATGACGCGGTCACCCAGCGCGACCCCGAAGCCCTCGCCGTCCTTTCGCTCTTCCCAGCCCTCGCCCTGCCGAACGGTCAACTTGTCGATGAATAGCCAGAGATGGGAGTCGACCGGACACCATCTACGGGTCTGCTCGTTGTACACCTTGACGAACGACAGCATGATGCGGTCGATGGTCGCGTCGGGGTCATCGGAGGCAAAGCGAACGTCCGTTGCGATGCCGCTCAGAATGTGCGCCTTCACTTTGATTGAGCCGTCGGAGAAATAGCTCGTCCCGTTGTCTATCGCCTCGCGCGTGCTCTCCGACTTAATCCGCATGTTGTCGAGCGCGATATTGCGCAGCGCCCATTGGTATGCAAGCGCCTCGCGCGGCATGAGGATCGGGCGGTCGAGGAACGCAAAGCCCTCGTCAATCGTCTGGGCGTGAGCGTCCGATTCAAGGCAGCGGCCGACAATCTTGTTGGATTTGCGCCGGGTCTTCTTCTTAGTCATCGCGGGTCTCCTTCCTGGGTCCCACCTTGTAGAATTTCGTGCTCGTCGGTACGAACAGCATGTCGATATCGCCCGTGGGGCCGCTTCGGTTTTTCGCGACCGACAGGACAACCTGCCTCGAACCCGACTTCTCGTCTTCCACCTCATCCGGGTCGCGCGACAGGAACAGGACCGTGTCCGCGTCCTGCTCGATGGAGCCGGACTCGCGAAGATCGGACAGGCGCGGGGCGCCTGGGTGAAATTCGGCTTGGCGGCTCAACTGCGCCAACGTCACGATGGGGACGCCGAGCTCTTTGGCGAGTACCTTGAGCCGGCGGCTGATCTCGCCGACCTCGACCGCTCGGTTCTGGAACTTGGCGCCATCGGGCGCGGATGAAATCAGCTGGAGATAGTCGATGACGATCAAGCCGCGATCAGCGCCGCGCATCATGCGTGCGGCGGTCGTGCGGATGTCTCCCATCGTCACGCTCGCCTTGTCCTCGATCTCGATGTCGTTGCCCGGTATGTCGCAGCAGGCCGCCGATATGGCGTCCCATGAGGTCTTGGGGATGGTCCCCATGCGGAAGTGGGAAATTGAGACGCCCGACTCTGCGCAGATAATCCTCTGTGCGAGCTCCTTGCCGGACATCTCAAGCGAGAAAATGCCGACCCTCACGCCCTGACGGGCCGCATTCAACGCGAGCGTGAGGGCGAAGGATGTCTTGCCGACCGCCGGTCTGGCTCCCACCACGATGAGCTGCCCTGCACGGAGGCCGGCCAGCATCTCGTCCAGGGTCGCGAAGCCCGTGTTCACGACGGTGGAATCGAAGGGAACTTCATCGAGGTGACGGACCTCGTCCACGGCCGTGGCGAGGAACGAGGAGATATGGCGGTAGGGCCGCATGTCGCGGCGCTCGGTCACCTGCGCGACCAAGTTCTCGATCTTCGAGACGAACGCCTTCATATCGGTCGGGGTCTCGTATGCCTTCGCCTCGATCTCGTTCATGGCCATGACGAGCGACCTGCGCCTCGAGGCATCAATGAGGCGGTCATATGCGGTCTGCCAGGATAGCAGGGGCATATCGGACTCGAACATCCGCAGGACGGCCTTCTCTCCCCCGGCCGCATCCAGCTTGCGGTTAGATTTCAGGTAGTCGAGCAGGGACACCTCATCAATCGGATAGTCCGCCTCGTGCATGGCGCGGATGGCGCTAAACAGCGTGCGATGGTCGGATTTGACGAAATCGTCCTCGAGCAGCATCGGAAGGACGTCCTCGCGAACGTCCTTCGAGCGCATGCAGGCCGTCAGGACGACCGTCTCCTGCTGCGGGGCGATGATGGGGCTTGCCGTCTGGGCTTTCGTTGCTTCGGTTTCAGTCGGCATGACGCGCACCATTTTGGATACGGGATGCACGCGAACCGTATAGATTCTGGGGCATGTTGTCATCTTCCTGTTCTACAAGGCGCTTGGGGCACGCCTTATTGATAACTTAAGTATAACAGAAAGATAATGTGCCGTTACACCAAAAAAGGAATAACGGCGCAACGATAGGAGGTTATCAGCTATTGTAGAACAAATGAAAAGGCGCTTTCGATGAAAGCGCCTGGGGATTTTATTTCAAGATTGCAGACTGAAAAAGGAGATCACCCCTCGGCTGGCGTTCAAAACCAACCGAGAGGATATACTCCGCGAGTGATTCATCCTACGGGATGAATCCTCTTACCCAAACAGAGCGCCATTCATTGGGGTGCTAGATCCCCTGCCCGTCCGGTGGTTCCCATAATAGGCGAGATTCCACATATGCGTAATGAGAATCTACGATTCATAAAGTAGCGACAATTGGCTGGGCTTGAAAGGTTCGGGTGCTATTCCTCAAAACTGAAAATAATTCGATTTTGAGGAATAGCGCGATTTGGTGACGGCGCATGAGCGACAAATGAGAAGGAAGAAAGGGAGGATGAGAATTTATAAGAAGATTTTTATGTATTGACTGAGCTGCGGATAGCCTTAAAAGAATGAGAATAGTAACGATTAGCCATCCTGCGGGATGTCAAGAAAGACATCCCGTTTGTCGTTCGGGAAGTATTGGCTGTGTGTTTAGGGATGCCGCTGCGGCAAGACCGGTGCAACCTTTTTAAATAACCCTACGCTCAAGTCGTTTCTATTCACCCTGAGCGAAGGGAGCCGCATATGCATGCAGCGGCAATTAACCTTCGGGGGGGGGTATCTCCTAGGAGTACCCGTCTCCGAGGACAATCTATCATCGAGTACGTCCTGATCATCGCCGTCATCGGCCTGGTGATCGTGTTCGCGGGACCCGGCGTGGCGGGGGTCATCCGAAACCAGTTCAACCTGGTCGGCAACACGGTGAACAGCGGGGCGACCGGCGGCGTCGAGGGAGGCGCGTCCGGTGGAGGGTCTGCGGGTGCCGATTCCGCGACCGTCCAGGCGGCGGTGGCCAAGGACGCGAAGGACTGGACGCTCAACGAGCAGAAGGCGGTTGCCGAGGACATTGCCGCGAAGGGCGAGGCGTCGCCCGTCTACGCCAAGGCGAAGGCCGCCATGGATGCGGGGACTAAGTTCTCCGTCAAGCTGACGGATGGCATGACGCTGACCTACCGTATCATCGGCATCAACCATGATGATTTAGCTGACGGTTCGGGCAAGGCGGGACTGACGTTCGAGGCGACCAATAACGTATTGGGCGTTCAGCGAATGAACGCCACGGATTCGAATGCGGGCGGCTGGGAGAAATCAGAGCTGCGCGGACGCCTCAACTCCGGTGACCTCTGGGCACTCCTGCCGGCCGAGATCCAGTCCAAGGCGAAGGCAGTCACGAAGATGACCGACAACAAGGGCGGCGGCAGCGCCGGCACTCCCTCGGCCACGACCGATAAGGTCTTCCTCCTCAGCTCGACCGAAGTCTGGGGGGACATGCAGTCCGACGGCACCCAGTACGAGTATTACAAGTCCAAGGGCGTGACGAAGTCGAACTATTCCGGAGCTTCGTCGAGTGGCGATCACTGGACTCGCTCCGTGCGTCCGAGCTATTCCAAGGACTTCTGCTATGTCATTAGCTGGGGCGCCTACAACAGCGCCCCGTACTCCAGCTACGTGTTCCCCGCTTGGTGCTTCTAAACATTTTGTCCTATAAGCCGATATATAGATAAAGGTCCACACAATCCTGTGCGGACCTTTCTTTTGGTAAGAGCGTTGTCATTGCCGCAACGGCAATATGCTCTTGTTAGTTTGGTTAGCGAGACTGGAATTGTTGGGGTAAGATGCCAAATGAAAGCGGCGCTTCCGTATGTTGTATCGAGAGTACGGAGGACGTCGCTTTCGGCTTTATGTTATTGCCTAGGGGCTTGTCTCTAGGCATTTTTATTTTGACGGGACCAAATTGGTCGCGGTCGGTTGTGAAGAACTCTCCGCCGTCGGCCTATAAAACTTCGCTGCTGATTGCGGCGGCATAAGGATGGGAAAACCCGAGACGCGCACCACGTTGCACCGCCTACATCGCGAGTAAGGATAAGAGAAGCGCGTTCTAAAGCTACGTTTGGATTACCTTAGTCGTGAATGAGGGGCAATTTAATTGCCGGTCGAGTCTGCGAAGTAGATACGGAAACGCCGGCTTAAATCGGCTCTCATTCGGTTTGCGTGGGGAGGGACGGATGCCCCTCCCCCGCTCTCGGGTATTGACTAGATTCATGATGGGCCAAAAATGAAATCAATTGCGGTGGAAGCCTTCGGGCGACACCTGAAGGGGGCTGATGCGGCGGTCCCCTTTTCTTTGGACAGTATTTCGGAAAATCTTAAATTATCTAGGACGCGGAACGGCCCTATACCGTTTCTATATCCATTAGGCGGTTCAGTTGGGTATCTAGTTGCCGGTACTCGTCTTATTGTTCAAGTTAAAGATACGGCTGAACTACACCAGCCCTGGCATCGGCCTGTAAACTATTAGTCTGTCTTCTAGTCTATATTCCAGCAGAATGTCAAGCGTTTTGCCATCGAGTGGTCAACATGCCCAGCCGCTTCTATATCTGTCCCACGGTCTCTTTGCTGGCCGTCTGCCCGGCAAACTGAAAGGCAGGCAAAACGGCAATTGGAGGCACCATGGATAAAGACAAGCATGTCATCTGGAATAACGACTCCATCGCGCATGATGACCAAGAGGAATGCATCAAAGAAGACTGGATCTATGAAGTCCAGGCAGCGTTTGGCCTTTGCGAGTCAAACGATATTGCGATTCCCTCGGGTCTCCTCGATGCCGTCAAGGAAGCGGCTATCGATGATGCCGTCGCCAACGCCATGGAGAATCACGAGGAGACCATCAATTTCGTCGAGGCATATCGCGAATACGCCCAAGAGGAGAACATTGAGGGCATCATCGACGAGCAGTTCGAAGACGATCTGGCTGAGTGCGCCGATATGGGCGTAAAGAACTGGCTCGGCGATGAGGTGAGAAACCTATCCTACATTGACGTTCATGATGCCATTCCGTTCATCTGGGATGATGACGGATATTGCGTTCTCGACGGTTACCGTGAAGATTCAACCTACAATCCCATCTACACTGCGGGCGATCTGCTTGAAGCCCTCTACAGGAAGATGGACGGAGACGCTATCGAGCTGTCAGTCAAGGGCGGCGAATTGGTTGCGAGCGAATCCGTCGGTTACTTCGGAGAGATGGAAGACCATATCGTAAAGCTCGTGGATAAGGATTTTATAAACGAGATTGAGAGTCTTGACGGCGAAGAGCTGGACAGGCTCTATAGCGATAACGGGTTCGACAAAAATGCCGTTCTCGATGATGTGATCGTCGCGCTTGCCGAGAAGCAGGGCTATTTGCAGGACATTGTGCCTGCAATTTGTGAGATCTATGGTTGGCCGGTCGGAAATGCGGAATCGCAGGAGGCCGACGAGTCGCTTGATGAGATCTGCGATGCGAAAAGCGATGAGGTGGAATTCGACCGCGGGAGCTGCGAGGACATTTTCGGAGAGCAGGAGCGTGGGTAGGAATCTCTGAGCCACGACATGTTTCTACCTAAACGCGATACGGGGGGCCTTTGGGCCCCCTTTTGCTTCGCGAGGTGCGTGGGGTTCATCGAGATGCTAGAATGGTCGAGCCGTTTGTACCGAAGCCTACCGGCCCTAGCGGAGTGCCATTCATTCAGATGCTAGAATCGATGTGAGGTCGACCTCGCCGTCCCAGAGGCCCTAGCGGAGTGCCGTTCATTGAGGTGCTAGTATCTGAAGTTCGGTGGTCTGCTAGGGCTGCGGGAGTCCTACAGCTCTAGCAGAGTGCCATTCATTGAGATGCTAGAATAGGATAGTCTTGCTCATTTAAGCTCCATTTGCCCTAGCGGAGTGCCATTCATTGAGATGCTAGAATTGGGGCCCGCGGGTTGCCTGTGCGGCAATAGCCCTAGCGGAGTGCCATTCATTGAGATGCTAGAATTAGGTGTGCGCCCGTCTGTCCAGCTCCTTGGCCCTAGCGGAGTGCCATTCATTGAGATGCTAGAATACCCTCCGCTGAAAAAGCCCCTCTAGCAGGGGCTTTTTCAATTTCAAATTATGAAAAACGGATTTCGGTATTCTCAATTGCCTTTCAAGAGAGCTGGTTTTCAGGAAAAGATCAGCGGAATACAGCTTCGAATTATTGATATTTTGGATAAAAATCGTCATCTCGCTTCGGCCTTCCTTCCCCGTTTTTCATAAAATGCTTCATCAAATATGGTGCATCGGTGAATATAACTTGCCGGTTCGGCAATAACATTATCGATTAGTTGTCTACATACGTAAAGTCCCCGTCCATATCCCATAAGATACTAGGAAACGGAGCCACCTATGTTATTGACGGTCACGATCGGCACACCTAAGTACCTCTGCGTCCAAGACAACTGTCTCGTCATCAAAGAACGCCATGAGGATAATGTCCTCGATAAAATTCCCCTGTCCGATATCTGGGTCATCATAATCGACAACCCCCAAGTCTCGATCACGGCATCGCTTATGGGACAGGTCAATGATGCAGGGATAGGCGTTCTTTTCTGCGGCTCCAATCATATGCCTAACGGCTTGGCACTCCCGATAGGCGCACATTCAAGACATGCGGAAATCGTGGAGCATCAGTTGGCTATCTCGAAACCGCTCAGAAACCAACTCTGGGCGAAAATCGTCCGCAGAAAAATTGAGAATCAAGCGCGTGCCTTGGAGCTTTGCGGCGGCAACCCATGCGATGTCGAGAAAATCCTCAGCTATGCCAGGGATGTCCAGAGCAATGACAAGACGCATCGGGAAGGTGCGGCAGCCGGCGAATACTTCTCCAAATTGATTCCCTACGGCTCGCGATGGACAGGTCCCATGACTGCGCCGTTGAATTTCGGGTACGCAATCCTCAGGACAGGCATCGCGCAATGCGCCGTCTCGCACGGATGGCTCGTATCGCGCGGCATCCATCACCATAGCGCCGAGAATGCATTCAACTTGGTCGATGACCTCATCGAGCCATTTCGGGCCGTTGTAGATCTCATGGTGGTCAAAGAGAACCTCTTGGCACCGCTATCGAGGTTGAACAAGGATACACTGACGAAGGCCACCTCGGTCCTCGTTCTGTTGGACAACAAGGAAATGCCCGTCCAGACGGCAATCGATGTCTATTGCGAATCCCTGAGAAGGGCAATCGAACTCAAGGATTCCGATCAGCTTCTGCTGCCCACGCTCATCGGTTTGGAAATGGCAACACCGGACAGCCTGAGAACGAGAGGAAGGCTATGAGAATCATGAGACTCCTGGTGATGTTCGATCTCCCCACGAAAACCAAATCAAACAAGGATGCCTATACCAAATTCAGGCGGTTCTTGGAAGACGATGGGTACATCAGAGAGCAGAACAGCATCTACTCCCGTAACCTCCTCAGCAGGGCATCAGCGGAAGCCCATGCGGAGCAGCTTAGGAAAAACCTCCCGCCGGCAGGACATGTCGTAGCGATGCAGTTCACCGAGAAACAGTATGTCGACAGGGAAATCCTCGTCAACACTGGAACCTCGGGCTCTGGAGGAAATGAGACACCGGGAACACAGCTCTTCCTGAGTTTTTAACATGAAAAGGGGAAGGCATTGCGCCTTCCCCTTTCACATAGTTCCCGCTATCTACTAACAGTGATTCGCCCGTTCGGTGAGGAACTCAAGCCAGCAGAGACCCAAGCAGTCCTCCTGCATGATTCTCAATTCGTCAGTCCACTTCGTTGGCGTTGGAAACTTCTCGGCTGCGAGCGGGCCGGTTTTCTGGAAGGAAACTTTCCCAGAGGGTGACAGCTTTACGTTATTGTGTGCTATGTCATAACCATAATAACGCCCAACGATACCGTCTTGAATCAGTACAACGCCGCGCTTCAACAAAAGGCTCGGCTCGTTTCCGGTCAGCGGAATCTTCTCCCAGTAGTCGATTGAAAGATCCTTGGAGAACTTTCGAATGAACGGTTCCTCGGTCTTCCGCTTCTGCACGTCGATGTAATAGAGGGGATCAAAAAGCCAACGCGAGGCTGATTCTTCATATACGGCAAGCAGACTGTACTGCTCGTCATAAGCCCTAGCAGTACCCTTGCCGTCCTTCCAAGCGGTGGTGCAGGGACCCAATGCGCCCTTTTTCTTCTTGATGAGGTCCTTGCCCTTTCCATCAATACCCTTGTAGGAGAAGGTATTTTCTTTGAAAAGCGCCCCCGTTGCGGTGCGGGTCGGTGAATAGGTCGGCACGATACAGGGAATCCATGCCTTGACCTGATCTCTGTACTCGGGATATGGCAGCGAGCCATCCAATAGGCGGTCAGCATCTCGGTTCGTGGCGTGCTCCTCACTGATGAGGGCGATGTCCTTGACAATCGAGGACGTGCAGGCGGCGATTACCGCGGCATCGACGGCATAGTGGCGGTCGTCCTCTCGGTTCTTCTTGCCGGCATCGTCGAGAATGCCGATGCGCCAGATTCCGCGCATGAAGGCCGTCGCCGCACCAGAGACGCAGAAGATGTGTTTTCGTCCATCCTCGGGGAACGGGAGGCAGTCGGCAAGCCATTTCGCGACATCCTTTGACATGTAGCGGGTATCGTTCAGGTTTCGGCTGATGAAGGAGTCGATGTTATTCGTGAAGTTATCTTCCTTCAGCTTCGCGAGTTTCGAGGAATAGTAGTGCTTCGGCTCCTTACCGCTAGCCCAGACATCCATGCGGATGCAGAATTCATCCCAGTTCGGCGCGGTAGGCTCGCCCGAGGTCATCCACTCGTAGGGCGTACGGTTCGACTTGTCGCGATTCGATTTCGTTAGGACGAGAACCTTGTTGGTTCTCGCGTTATCACAGGAGCGCGAGAAAGGAAGGATGTGGTCGATCTCGACATAACCCTTTTCAGTCAGCATGCGACCGAAATCAATGCCCTGACCCGTGTAGGGATCCTTGCCGCCCTGCTCGTTGTACAGTCGGACCTTATCGATGTCACGGCCCCTCACCTGATCGGCTTCGGAAAGACCGAGATATTCAACGATATCGTCCTTGGCCTTCTCGTTTGTCCTGCGGTTGTAGATGTTCCCGCTGGTAATGAGCTTCTTCTCGTGTTCAGTGCGCTTAAGGTCATTTGCCACCTCCACGCGTATCGTGTCGGGTAGGCCATAGTGCCTGATAATCGAGTTGATAATCCTGCGCATCTGGGCGCATGAACGCAGGACGACCGGATTGGTGCAAATCGGTGAGTATTTCGAATAGGGCATCAGGAGCCCGTCATCGCTCGCGTTGCGCTTAGCCGCCAGTGCTTCACGCGCGTCATACAGACCCGTTGCAACCTCGGCATCGTACAGGCGATTGATGTTCGTGTCCTCGAATGCATCTCGGAGCATCTGTAATGCTTTCAGGCTTGTCGAGCCGTACCCCGTGAACAGCTTCGAGCCATAGGGTAGCTCGAGGAGAGCCTCCATGTCCTCTTGCTTCAATCCATCGGTGCGCTCGGCAATACGGGTGGCGAAAGACTCGGATGAGGATGCAAACGTCGCTGCAGCGCATACTGCATCGGCGAGGTCGACATCGTCGTGCAGGCGGTTGAGTAGAGTCGGGTTCAGGTCATGGAGAGTCGAGCAGAGGACATTCCATGCGGGAACTTTGACGCAAACATCCTTCGCCTCGTCCGATTGGCGGACTCCCGCGAACGTGTCGGTATCGGCAAGGTCGAGTTTCTTGCGCAGCTGGGACCATTTCAGCGGCTTCGGGTTCTTGGAGACCTTGAACAGGTCGTGAACGATTTGGTTGCGCGTCAAGAGCGAAATGTGCGTAGCGACTGACCCGATATGCTCAATCTTGACGTTCGCGAGCGTCTGGTAGGCGCGGACCATCTCGGATGAGATGGATGATTTCGGTCCGCGTCTAATCGGCTCGCCGAGATAGGTGCAGTAGCCCACCTTAGAATAGATGATCCGGTCGCGCTTGGTCGTATCCGTCAGCCAGCGAAGGGCGGCGAGGTATTCTCCCTCGAGCGATTCGGTGGCTAGCTCGTTTCCCAGCTCACGTTGATGGCGGAAAATCGCGTGAACCTCATCCACCACCATATCGATATCGATGGTATGGGAGTAGTCATTTTGGCGATTGCGGATTCTCGGCTGCGTCACGAGGTATTGGGCGAACGTCTCGTAGCCGTTCGCGTCCATAATCTCGGCGTTTTCCTTCAGGGCCTTTTTCACCTTGCCGGCATCCTTGTCGTTGTCGGCCTTACCGTGGTCGATGTAGCCGCGGCGGCTGGCGAAGCCGTAGAGGACGCGGGCGAGCTCGCGGCTGGAAAGAATCTGGCTCAGGCCCTTCACGCGCAGCTGGATGTTGTCCTGTTCGCCCTTGCGTACGGAGAACCACTCGGCGGTCACGCCCTCGGGAATGACGCCGCGAGCCATCAGAATCTCGCGGATGTGCTTCTTCCTCGCCGTTCGGCGGGCGATATTGCGGCGCTGCGACCTCGCCTGGCGTCTTGCCGACGCCAGGCTCGTCTTGTTTTTCGGATTCCACGGGCAATCGAACAGATGGGTCGCCATGAGGACGATCTCTTGGTTCAGCTTGTCCATGAGGCAGATTCCGATGCCAGCGATTCCCATGTCGATGCCGAGAACCAATTTGCGGGGCTTGGAGCCGAACTGCTCGCGCGACATCAGGGCGGTCTTCACGAGCTCGGGGTCGAATCCGCAATCGCGCGGGTCTTCATAAGCTGCCATATTCACTTCCTGTCTTCTTGAGGCGCTTGGGGAACGCTTTCCGATACATCAACAATAGTATAGCCTCTCAAATCGGCGAGAGGCTATATCAAGGTTGGGATTTACGGCCCAACATCAATTGAAATCGACGATGGGGACGCTCGCGGCAGCGCCGTTCGCCTTGTATTGGGCGATACCGTCAAAACCGAAAGCCTCTGCGAAGAGGTTCATAGGAAAAAGTCACCTTGCGGTTGTAGTCCGCGACATCGTAGACGTTACGCTGAGATTGAATTTACTTCCCTACCCTGCGTTCTCAAGCAGAACGAGCGCATCCGTGGCATTGACAACCTTCAGGTTCAGGCTCTTCTCATACCAGTGCGCCGAATCCTTCGAGATTATGTAGTAGTCGAAGCCATTGGAGGTTAGGTAGGACAGCTTTGCCTTTTTCGATTGCATGCCGTCCACGTAGTCGCGGTAGGGGGAAGTGATGCCCATGACACCTTTCTCATCCCAGAGTTCGGGACGTAGGTCGAAGGGGACTTTCATCCCCTTCCATTCCAAGTAGTTGTAGATGACTGGATCCTCTGCGTATACGACGGGGTCGTAGGAGCCACTTTCGTTAATCTCTTTCACCAAGGGATACGCCGAGTGCTCGGAGGACACCCAGCAGGACTGCCCGCAGTTCGTAGCACGGACATAGCAGTTTGCGGCCAACGGTCCGATTACGGCAAGGAGGGCTATCAGAGCGATGGATTTCGTCGTCCTCGGCGATTTCAAGGGTGACGGGTCCTCCGTTTTTGGAAGTATGCTCGCAAAGGCGAGGGCGCACGCAATTGAAAAAGTCCAGACGTTTCGCCAATGGAGCATCGTCGCGATGAAGGTGGCGAGGATGATTACGAGCATAGACAAGTCGATGCGCTTATGGCAGAAGGCTGCCGCCAGCGCCGTAGGGATGATGCCAGCCGCGAAGAAGATTACGCAGAAGCCTTTGGTTGCCTCGAAGGCCGGCTTCATCTCGGAAATCACGTTGCCGTACGATGCAGCCCCCATTGAGGTTATCACGTAACGTGCGCCGTCAACTCCGTAGGGATTCGCAAAGGATGCGACAAGCATCGCAATCAAGGCAATGCTGAGGGGGAAGATTTCGCTGAGCATCTCCTCGGGGGTGACGGTTTTGAATTTGGTGAGATCCTCGGGCAGTAGGAAGCAGCCAGCGAGAAAGACATCGAGGAGCCACATGGCAGACTGCATGTTGACGTGCAGCACCGTGATAGCGGGCAGGGCGATAAGGTAGCGCCAATCGCCGGTTCGCCGCCAGCGGGTGCAGACGCCGATCGTCAGGCACATACATGCCATCGACCATGCCGTAGGACGGATTGAGATGTAGATTCCCGCCCCGAAAAGGGCTAGGCCTATACAGAAGAGCAGGCGCGGCAAAGTGAGGCCTTTATCGCCGAATCCTCGGATTGCAAAAGCGATAGAGAAGGCGACGAGGAGCGCCAAGAGAGCCTGATAGAGTACCGTGCCGGCGTATCCAGCCAGGGCATACGAACCGTAGAACAGGACATCGTGCAGCCACTGCTGGACGACAATCGGTCTATAGGATGAAAGGGACCACGGGTTCGCATATGGGATGCCATGCTCGACGATTTCCCTTCCCGTAGCGAGCAGGAACCAGCCATCGGAGTCATACGATCCGTTTCCCTGCATGAGAAAGCCTGCAGTGGACATGACGCAGGCGAGCAGGATGAGCAGCAGTCGGTCACGCTTCCTGGTTTGCACGAACGGCAGCAGGAAGACGCGCAGAACGGGCATGCGGAACGGCCAAGCGAGCGGGGCTTCACTTTCAGTTGTCATTCTGCTCCTCCTCCAAGGGCATTCGGACAATCTGGACGCCTGAGCCGCGGCGACAGCGGATGGAGGAGCCATCCTCGAAGTGGACAATCGGGGCGTGACCGGTCGCGGTGGATTCGATTTCGATTGAGTTGACATAGAGCTTCGCGCCGTCGGGCAGGCGCAGTTTCATGTCGGGAATGATGACGATGCCGTCGTCGGTCTGGGGCAGCTCAATCAGGCCGCGATCGATGGCCTCGAGAAGCGTCGAGGCCGCCTTGGCATTCGCCTGCGCCTCCTGATCTTCGTAATAGAACTGGCTGCGAAGCTCTCCATAGGCTGCAAGGAAATCGTCTATTGCCTCCTCGAGCTCTGCCGTATCGCCATGCTTGCGAAGTCTGGCAATGGCCTCGCTCACCTTGACCGCCGACTTCATCGGAACCACTCCGATCCGATTCCGGCAACCTCTTGCATTCGTGTCTCTTCGCGCTTCTGCAAAACCTGTCATCTCCTGTCAGGACGAGCGGAGAGACGAGCCGAGTCATACCGAGTCAGTCACACGTAATCAAGTTGGGAATAGCTGGCCGCGCCTCGCGCGGTCGGGGGTATATTCGTCTCTCCTGTTTATGGCGCTTGGGGTTACGCCAGTACGCTCAAAATATCATGAATGAGGCCGCCGTGGCAAATGTCAGACATCGAACAGGGAGTCTTCATCCTCATCGAATCCGTCATCCTCGTCTTCCGCGGCGAAATGCTTACCAAATGACGCATCATCGCTAGATGAATCGTCGTGGTCCAGTACCTCGGAGTCGTGTGCCGATTGGAAACTGTCGCTGGCATCCGATTCGATGAGTTCGGCGCCAACCACGCCCTCCGCATTCTTGGCTTCGTCGAGCTGAATCTCCCTGTAGGCTTCAAGCGGATATCCGATAAGTCTGCAAATCTCCTCGTCCGTCATCATTGGATTGGCCTTCTTCATATATTTGAAAACAAAGATTGCTTGGGAGTTCATTGAGGTCACATTCGCATCCGTATATGAAAGTACACGCTGCGCTTCAAATTTTGCACCGTTGATCAGCCAGTCGCCCGAACCCTGACGCCAAAGGGCGTCCACCGTGCCGTTGGCACGCTGGACGATGATTCGGGAAATCTGCTCGATGCCTCTTAAGGTGCAAAGAAGAACGGAAGTGCCCAAACGCCTCGATGCAGCTGTAAGGCATACCGGGTTGCCTTTTGAATCCATGAGACCGGGGATTTCGACTCGCTCTCCTTGCGGAGCCGCATCGTACCAATAGAAGTCGAGTCTCAACCCGACAGTTTCAACGAGATCGAGGCGAAGATCCAGTTCTGTCATGACGTTCCTGGCTGTCTTGTCGCCGGCGCTCATCGCGTTTGTTGTCGTGAAGGAACTCGTGTCGAACTCCTTCATACGACCGTTCTTGTATTCGATGGCAATAATCATGGTCACTCCTTAATGGTGCTTAGATTTTTGAATCTCGGCAGCGTCCTCTTGCTGCTGTCCAGAATTGGACTTCGTAGTCGAATTCGTTGGGTTGTTCGCAGCGAGACCGCCAAAACCTTTCTCATCGCGTATATCTGCCATGGCTTCGAGGATTTCCTCCTCAGTCATCTTCTTTCGGCGGCTATCCCCGGCAGTAGAAGGTTTGGGATATTCGATGCCTAGCGAATTTGCTAGAGAAGATGGATACTCTACTCCCATACCGTGACGAATCTCATCGCGGGCAGCGGAGTCATTCTGCTCTATGGTCGATTTTAATCGACCCATCAATTCGGCACCTTCACGCGTACACGGGATGGCTGCTTTTGCGATTGCCAGTGCTGCGGCACGCTCGTCATCGTTCATCCAGCGCTCACGGCTCGGTAGACTTTGAGATCTTTGGCGTTGGCTTGTGTGCTTCTCCGCAATCACCTGTTCTATCGATGTCGCAGCATACTGCTTACCGAGCGTTGAGCCTTTTACTTTGCGTGACGCGGGGTCGCTCGGATGATGGTAGATAAGATCTCCTTCGCGGTTGTAATTAACCTTGATGCCGAGCTCGCTCAACTTTGACGCGAAATCCGCAGGCCCCTTGGAAATTCTCATCGCTACGTCAACTCGATCGCGGATGTCATCCTTCCAAGACCATCCTTCGCGGGTTTCAATCTGCCGCTCTGCCATGGTTTCCGAATCGCCGAATCCATGCGGGACAACAAGGCGCATCACTCGACCGCCATCGGTTCTCATGGTCGTGTACGAAAAGCCGGAGACTTTGTCGGAAGCGGTCGGTCCGGCCTCGCCGACCTTCGGCTGTGAACTTGGAGCAGCGCCGACCGTAAATGTCTCGGGTATCAGCTTGTCGACCGGATGACGTTCATCCAGCTGGTCTTGCATCGCCTCGCTGAAGTCCTCGATTTGTGCGCCCTTGGCCTCTTTGGCGAGGACGTTGTCGAGTGCCGCCATGGCGCGATCGAGTCTCTTACCGCGAGAGACCTTTAACCCCTTTGCATCCATCTCGGCCTGAGTGTAGGACTTGCCGTCAGTTGCAAACGCATGCCAGCCTCGTTCGAGCGACATGGTTTGCAAGTCGGCTCGCATTGCCTGGACGACCTTGGTGGTGCGCAGACCAGAGATGCGTCGTTTCGTCTCGAGCTCGGTGTTGTTGATGACGAGATGGGCATGTAGGATTCCTTGTTTGCCCTCGGCTTCGCGGGCAGTGTTGTCATCGTGGTAGGCAATCGCCACCTCGAAGCGGCCGATGCCCTGTCCTTCCGGACCGCGCGAGTCAAACCACTTAGATGCCCACTCGTTCACGAAGTCGCGGAAGTCATCGAGTTCAACACCGTCGTCCTTTTCGTCCAACGAGATGATGAAGTGCTCGTAGGTGCGGACCTTGGTGTCCTTTTTGACGGGAACGTCGTTGCCGAAAATCTCTCGGGTCCTGTCCATGACCTTCGCCCAGTCCCTCCCCTTCCAGTCGCGATCAGTCAGGTTGAGGAAGTCTTTGTCGATGGCGCGGTCGTTTTTGAAGAGGTAGTAGCGAATCCACTTGGCAGAACTATGTCCTGATAGGATCTTCATATAGGTCATGCGTTACCTTCTTCCTCACTTTGGTCAGGACGCGGCGAGCCATGCCTTTTACCGCGGACACGGCGGCGGCGCTCAGGTTCGTATTTATTGATAGGGGCCTCAGATTGTTCGAGGCCGATGGCAGTCAGGTTTACGGAAGGGGTTTCGGACAGAGTTTCGACATCGGATGCAAGGGTCTTGAGGCGCTCGTAAATTGCCTTGTTCTGTTTCGAAAGACGTTCGTAGAGCTCAACGATCTCCGTTCGCTCATCTTGTGAGAGGGCACGATGGTTGCCGTACTTCTTTATGATGCGATTGAGGGCGCGGACCGCCTGATTGTAGTTCACGCCGATGGCGCGGACCTCGTTGGAGATGGATTCGAGCATGCTGTCGGTGATGGCCTGCAAAGCCAAATTTTCCGTTTGGCTGACGGGGCGCGTGAGGGCGAGATCTGGGCCAAGCGGGCGAGTGAGCGACTCGGTGCCAGGAGTGGCACGGCGGATGGATGTCAGGTCGAGCGCGACGGGCAGGGCGATGAGGGTGCGCAAGTAGTCGCTTCGGCTCGCGTTGAGGGCATCGGCCCGGGCGTCGAGGGCGGTCAGGTCGGCGGTCGGGAGGCGGACCGTGATGCGGCGCGTGGCGGACTGAGAGGAATTTGGAGGCGGCAAAATGTCTGACAGGCTGACCGTAGGCGTTTCGCGTGATTGGCTGGGCTGCGCTCGGGTCGACATGGGGGCCGGCGTTTGGGACTGCAAAATGTCAGACATTTGGGATGCGTCGGGGCTAATGCCTGACAAATTGGATGCGACGGTTTCCGGGGCTTCTTGATCTGTCGAAATGTCTGACATTTCGTATCTCCTTACATACGACCGATGGTGAGCTTCGCGAGCAGGCCGTCCGTCAAGCGGATTGAAATGTCTGACAGCCTGTCAGACATTTCGCTTGGCAGGAGCGAGCGGAGCGAAGCGATTACAGGCCGCTAGCGGCCCCAGCTGCGGCTTTGCCGCAGGTTCAATGTCTGACATTTTTAATGTCTGACGTTGAACGCAGCTGGCGTGCAAAATGGCCTTATGGGTAGTGTGGGACACGTTTTTTTGCTGGGCTGGGTGTTGCCGTAACGGCATTCACAATTGGCAAGGCCGTTTTGCACCTGCCACCTGTCCTGTGGACAGGCGGCCGCGCCGCGGGGTGATTCGACTCTGCTCGGAGTGATTTTTGCCGGAGTATCCATTTTTGTGGGACCGAATAATCAAAAATAGAGTTGCTGGTAAATGTCTGACAAAACGGTATTGGCTGACAATTCAATGTCTGACAACGCCACAACTGTGGAGCGGAAATGTCTGACAGACTATAGGGACCCTTCTGAATGTCCGACAAAGCAACAGGTGGGAAATAGCGTTTATGATGGGGATAAGCGAAATGAATTAGAGCGTGCCTTAGGAGTGCGATCGACGGACAGGTTTGGTGATTCACGACCCTGCTCGACTATGCCTCTTCCCTATCCGATGGACAATTTCGGGTTTGTTGAATTGATTATTAAAGTGTTTGAAGCGAGCCCTCTGACTCAAAATCACAAGCGGCACGGTATCGAAACAGTCTTGGCGGCAAACTATTTGTTAGGGAAAACTGATTGCGGCGATCCAATCTAAGCGATGATTCGGGTGTCCTTCGGATGCGAAATATAAAAGTACAAACGCTTCGCGATGTAATTGGAAAGCCGTTAACTGTTTTCCGTGCAACCTGAAATGGAAGTGCAGGCTGCTTTTGATGACTGCCGAATGACAATCCGAAAACCTATTTCGGCATTTTACAAAGTACAAATGGCCATAAAAATTAGTTAGAGGACGACAGAATTGAAAAGAAGATAACCTTTGTAGATTAGATGACTTGTATTCAAATTGGTTTCTGTCGGAAGTCTCCGGCAATGAAAATACAATCAGATGTAATGGAGCGCGATTGCGTTAAATACTTTTATTGCACGGCGCTAAAGATAATTTCAATCGGTCCATGCCGCTGCATGTAACTCTCGATAATAAGAATGAGAACAAATAGCGGTACAACACAGCGCCATTAAAGGCGCTGTGCAAGTTGTACCATTTGCTTGAAATACGCTCGTGACAATAGTCCGTAGCTATAAATTGACTACTGAAAAGAGCATACGATAAGCGTTGAGTTTGCCACGGACTGTAAAATCAGTCGTTAAACAAGCGTACGGATCTGAATCGCCTGCTTTTATCTATGCTTTAAAATATGGTTCGCCTTTACGTTACGCCCGAAATTAGCAATAGCAAATGACAACCCAGACAGATGAATAGATAGATTCCGTTTGATTCATAAAAATCAAACGGGCAGAATTATTGAAATATCTTCTCTAAATCGGTGTCTTGATTCAGTTGAGACTGTCTTTCTGATTGAACGACAAATGAAAAAAATAACAAGCTGTGATACTACGGAGTGCCATTAAAGGCACTCCGTATGCTATTCGATTAGCTATTCAGTTGGATATCTAATCTGATTCCGAATATTGCCGAGACAATAATTTGGAGCAATAGCTCATTTCGATTCGCAAGGGACTCGGTCTAAAAATAACTGAAACGCTCTGCAAGTATGAACATGCAAAACCAAATTGAACCCGTTATAAATACTTTTGAGTATGGAGTAATGTGTTATTAGAAAGTTCCTCAGTTTAACAGCACTGTTCCCTAGTTCCCGCCTTACCGACATGTACATGTTTGAGTGTACGGAGTACCCCTTCGAGATGGCGGAGAACGTCCTATCCAAATGTGTCGATCTATAAATGGTGCCGCCAAAATCGCGTCTTAGCGTTACAGGTCGAAATCTTTGATTGAGACACCGAGAATTAAACAGAAGGTTGCTGAGCTTATTTGAGATCTGTTTGGAAGGTAGATTGAGCGAATTAAAATCGGAAAAACCATTTACGTGGCAATCGGTAAGTCCTTAATCGATTGTTGGAAATTAGACAATCGCAGCGATGATAAACGCTGTCGAAGTACGTTTAGGAAGAGCCGAGCTATCTTTTGACGAAATGTTCGGCAAGGAAAATGTCGCACCTCTGTCGCAGTTGTGTCGCACCTCGAACGGTTTAGCATCAGGGAAATAACTTGCATAATAGCGCTATGCACTTTTTTGGAGTCATGGTAAACGACTTCGGCTTCAGAATTCGTTACTGAAATCAAGTAACGAAAAGGACCAATCCGAGTTGAATTGGTCCTTTAACATGACGCTGAAAACACTTCGGGAACAAGAGCTTTCAAAGATCTATAGGAAAAACCGGTCGTCCTCTTCTTCTTTTTCAGACTGTTGGTCGAGCTCAAAATCTGCCCTGTAATCGCCGCGAATAACGCGGATGGCAATCAAAGCAATTGTAAACGTAACGATAACGAAAACATAAATGGCCTCGAACATAAACAGCTTCTGGAATAGATAGACCGCCGCCAGCGCTTCAGCCTTTGCCGCAGATGCCATCCATTCGTTCTTGATGACCTCGAAGAAAATAATCGATGCAACCGAAAAGACGAGAGATCCAATCGATACGCCACTGAGTAGTTTACACAGAATACTCGTACGCACCGCGCCTGAAATCTCTGTGATTATCCTTTCAAAACGAGCGCGGATATTCTCGGCGAATTGCTTTCGTTTCTCGAGTCGCTCTTGCTTCTTTTTGAGGACGTTCTCGTCCTTGATTCGCCTGGCCTCGAGTCGTTCGGCCTTCTTCTTTGCTGCCGTCTCGAGGCGGCGTTTTTCCTCGAAACGCCTATGTTCAGCTTCGATTCGGTCGGCAATCTTGCAATATTCATCGTATGAGACGATCTTCAAATCACTTGTACCGGGATGTTGCAGACCAGGGCGGCAATCCGCATGCACTTCGCCGCACGAGAAAAGTTCCGTACGGGAGCATCCATGTTCACAGTGGCAGCACGGGGAATAAAGTCCATCGCAGTTGCGTTTCTCAAGTTCGGACTCAACAATTGCCCTGAGGTCCAAGTTTTCCGTCTTCATGCGCTTCATCAGTATCTACTCCGCCTTGCTGAGGTCGATGCAATACGGAGCGATTCGGTAACCATTGGGTGCCTCTTTGGATCCAACCTTGTCCTTGTATTTGAAAATAAGGACACGATGTCCGATCAGATTTCGCCCCCAAATCTTTTTTACAGCGGCCTTATGACTGGAGTCCACACGTTCAGAACGAACCCGCTCCTCCTCTTCCCCGTTATCTGCCGAGAACTTAATCAGATAGCGTTTCGAGGATTCCTCAAATTCAATCGAGTTAATAGTTGCCGTGATTCTCACCGAATTACCGATCAAATTCGGCAATGATCGCTCGGCAGTGAGTCGATTCATTTTCAGCATCTCCTGAGCGACGGCAAGCTCCAAGTTGTCGTACTTTCGACCGCTCAAGAGCAAGGCAAAATACGCCATGCGAATAGTTTCTGGGTCGAATTGGGTGTCGTTATCCATCTGTCCTCCTAATGCGAGAATTGACTCCTACATCTTGGGACAGCCTGTATATATTCAAAATGACTTGCCGCAGCGGCAATGGAGGCGGCGATCCGATCGCAATTGCGCTGCAATTCAGCTCTGTTTGCTGCGCTAGATTACTTCGTCGCATCTAGAATATTTCTAGATTGGATATAATCGAAATAGACTATCGTATATCTGAAAGAGGTATTCAATGCTTGAACGAATCGGTTCATCCGATGCCATTCGCTATATGGTGCAAGATTGCGGCATGACGCTGCAGGATGCGTCCATCAAAACCGGTAAGCAAAAGGGAAGCCTGTCGACGCGACTGCATAACAACACGCGCTTCACTATCGATGAGTTTGTCAAGATCTGCGATGCGTGCGGCTGGCAGCTCGTGCTTAAACGCGGAAACAAACAGTTCGACCTGCGCGGGATTGATGAAAACAAACCGCGTGAGGATGTGAAAACGCGGCGCTAGGATTAGTCATCGATTTGCTTTCTCCAATAATTGCAGCGGTTCGAATGGGCGGTCTCGAATTCATGGCCATCTCTGCGGTGGCATAGGTACTCAACTGTAGTGTCTTCAGGACGGTGCAAATCGTCTCGGACGTTACCATCGCAAGTGCAGTAAAGACAGTTCGCGCACTTGTGTTTTGCCTTTTCCGATTGCTCCAGTGAGCGTATTTCCGCACGAATCATTCCATCACTTATCGACATGGCTATATCACTTTCCATTCATCTGTTAACCCTGGTCTATCGGCATGCTTCGCCTGCGCCCAATTCCTTGCGTTTCGACTAACCAGTCCCGTTGGAACGGCTCTAGACATATGCGAAATCGACAACGGTTTTACCGTCGCTCATGATTTGCTTTGAAGCCGCCAGGGCTGCAAGGTTATCGATTCGGTCTTGCTTGGACAGTGTCCCCAAACGGGTCATGGGATGGTATGGCATCGGGTTGGGCTTACTTGCCAGCAACTCGGCGGCGCGAGTATCAATCGCGTCGGCGTAATCATCCAGGAAGTCCCATGCCTCGTCTACCGGCAGCATCGTTTCGCGCTTGGGATTCTTCCAATCTTTGACCGATCGACCCGTAATGCCGAGCGCCATCGCAATCTCGGAAGTCGGTACTCCCGAGATATCCGACCAAGCAGCGAACTCAGCCTTCGGATCGATATCGGGGAAATCGTCTAGGTGTTGCTCGATCCACTCGTCGTCGCGGCACGCGTAAACAAACGAACACTCCATATCCTTCGCCTCGAGTTGGTCGGCAACGAGGTGACTCGCGAGATTGTAGAGACCTACCGGCTCGGTATCGGGCAGATCTTCATCACGATTCCAGCGAAGGATGTGTCGACCGAACTTCTCGTGGGACTCATTTGCATCGTTCAGACATTGCATCGTGAGGTCACCGAGTTTTTCGGTTTGGTCGTATACCCAGTCAAAGGCATCCTTGACTGGAACACAGTCGAGTTCGGGGTCGAGCCATTTGCGGACGCTGGACACGCGGATACCAAGGGCTCGGGCAAGATCTTCTGGTTTGAGCCATAAGTTATCGAGCTGAGATTGCATTGAACATTTGAAGTCGAACATGATTGATCCTTCCTGTAGCGGGGTTACATGACTCTTTGCAGCCATGCATCTTGTCTTATTCTACCAGTACCGTAGAGAACCAACTCCATTCAAATAGGCGCTAATAACCAATAGCCATATGAAAGAAATGGACGGGGAGGGCGGCGCCCTCCCCTATTCAGTGTCGGTTTCTAAGCACAGGATGCGATACGGTCACCCTGACCGAAACCGTAACCATCCTGCCTGCCGGCATCGCCAATCGACTTGTCGGAGGAAACTGTAATGGGTTGGTGCTTCATTTTCTTGAGGTTCAGCTCCTTGTCCATATAACGGGTAACGCTCTCTGGCACCACGATCGCCAGGGCCATGGTCTCGTCCTGCTCAAGCTGCTCGCGATAGGAGTTCTCGAGGCCCTCGATGAAGCCAAGGCAATAGCTGTTCTTCACGCCGGCACGGCGGCCGATTTTGGTTCCATACTCCTCGGCACGCCTGTCGCAGAACTTCTTGAAGCAGTTCTCAATCGCATGCTTGGTGGCGCGGAAGCATCCGGACGCAACAACGGCATCCTGGCTTTCACCGACGAAGACGAAACGGGTGCCGGTTACGGGGCGGCGACCGGCCCAATAGTCATAGGTGCCATGGCTCGTCTGCATGTAGTAGCGGCAACGGTAGTTCTTGGCGATAACGTACGCGAGAACCTTGACCCACTCTGGGACGCGCTTGCCGAGTTCCTCGGCGGACTCGTTGACCTCGGGGGAATCATCGGTAAGATCGATGTCCTCGAGAGTCATGTTGTTCGCGGCGAGGAGGCGCTGGAGGGCAAGGGATGCCGCCTTGGCTTCTCCCTCGGAGGTCGCGCCGTCAATCATGGCGAGAATCTTCTTGAGCTTGGAATCAATGGTGTTCATGGGGTATCTCCCTTCCGGTTTGCGGAACGCCATTCGTTCCGCTTGTTGAAATATATTATAGTTGAATAGTGAGCGGGCTGCAAGATCTGCCTAGATAAATTGGCAGAAAAAGGCGACCGTTGCCGATCGCCTTGGCTCACTGCTGGCGGGAACAATACATGTTGCCGCCCGAACTACTCCGATTCGAACCGGTATACACCTTTTACGTAATCTCCGAGGAAGCGGTCCCTATCGACAAAATGCCCATCCTTGTTGCAGCACATGATGTGTGTATGAATGTTGCTCGGCTGAAGGCCAATGCCAATTGATTGGCTTACCTCTCTTCCGCGAACAAGGAGAATGGGGTCGACCTTGCTTCCGTTCGTTTCCACGTATATATTTTCCGGCAGCGCCAAATTAATCGCGAGAAATGCAGCCTTGCTATTGATGTTCATCCCGTCCAGGGTATCGATATTGTCATGGATGAGTTCGACAACAACTTTGATGCAGGTGATGACCGTCTCATCGACTAAGGCTCTGCTGCGTCGGCATGCCTGCGTATAGACCTCCTCAGCTTCGCTTGCGATCCTCTCGAGTTCGGGGAGGCATCGCTCCGCTTCTGCGGAATCTTCCTCCTCCGCCCGCATGACATCCCAAAGCGCTCGCCGAGATGCCTCGTTCGCCTTATCTTTCTCCTCCTCGAATGGGACGAGCGCCTCCATTTGGCTCTCGTACTTCTCAATGAGCTGCCTGTAGCGCCCACCATCGGTTTTCAGCTTGATTACGGTCATTGTCGCACCTTCCACTAGGGTCTGCGGGATGCCTTTCATCCCGCTTGTTGACATATAGTATAGTTGAATATGATGCAGGATACAAAATCTAGTTTGGGGAACGACTTTAAAAAAGGCAATCTCGCGACCGCCTTTGGACAAACTTCGATGTGGCAAATTGGATATAGGCTGTAGGTCTAATTTCCCGTTAGCCGTAAAACGATTTTAGACAGCTCTGACAATTCGATATAGGCGTAAGGATCCCAGTCGTCGATATCGGCTTTGCGTGTGAGCAATTTCTTAAGCCTGGTTTGGGCCTTAGTCTGAACCTCACGCCGATCGTATCCATGGGCATCGCAAAGGTTACCGACTATATCGAGGATCTCGCGTCTCTCGGTCGCACGATTCTCGAGATCGCGGAGCATCACGGACTCCAGCTCGATGCCATAGAGCTCATCGCCTAGAAGTTTTACCAGATTATATTTTTTGAGTACCAGCATCTATCTAGAACCGTCCTTCTTTTGGTTATGCAAAACATCCCGTATGACCAGCCATATCGTCCAGTACACGCTTGGTTGAGGCCGTCAACGAGAAGAGGCGCCCACCAGGTCGATATGGCGGCATCTTCCCTGCAATGAGACCTAATACAGGTCTGCCGCTCGGAATTGCGACTCAGCGAGCCAATAACCGGCCGAATAACCAAGCGCATCGGCAGCTTCCTGAGCGATATTCAAAGCACTACGCTTCGCGATTCTGCACGCCTGCTGGTCGCCAGCATCGGCGGCGTTCCAGTCCTCGACAATGTAGGCTGCAATCTTCTCGATATAGTCCTGCTTTAGCATCGGAAGTATCTCCTTACCGGGCGTGCGGAACGCCATTCATTCCGCTTGTTACATATAGCATAGTTGAATATTGGGCGGGTTGCAAGATCTAGCCTAAGAGGATAGCGGCTACGTGAGCCGCTATCCGCATCAAAGCTAGTAATTCAGAATCGCCTGGTACTCACGACCGCAGGGGTCCCTGTGACCATCAAGGGCGTTGTAGTAGTCCGCCATAATACGTACCATGCAGCGCTCACAGTACTTTGCATCAGAGCCGTCGTAAGCGGAGAAAGCGGAATCGTCCCACCTTTCGTCACAGTCGGAAATCCGCGGACAACAAGAGCATACATAATCGATTGCATCGCTCAGCTTCTTATCCTTCATGAGGTACCTCCTAATTGGCTTGCGGAACGCCTCTCGTTCCGCTTGTTGGCATATATTATAATGAATATGATGCAGGATACAAGATCTAGCTGGTAAAATGGCATGAAAAAAGGCGATCTTGCGACCGCCTTTGAGTGGCGAGCTAAGCCCCGAAGACGGGCCAGTTGTCGATGTTCTCGGTGTCATAACCCGAATATACGTCGTAATCGTCGGTCACGTAATACTCGAAGATATCGGAATATCCGAACTTATCCATATCCGACGTAATCCAGTCCATGATCTCATCTGGACAGGGAATATGCTTGGCCTTGATAACCATGCTGTAGTCAAGCGCGCAACTATCGGCAAAGCCGACCACGATGAAATAAGCCCCATCGTAGGTAGCCGGCTCGACAAAATTACCCTGCAGATATAGGCCGCGCGTACCCTTCTTTCGCTGCTCGGACAAATAGCTCTCCGCCTCGTCCCAGTCCAGGAACTGGAAGCCGTTGACCTTCTCGCCTTTGCCGTTGACCAAGGTAATCATGGGGTATCTCCCTTCGGGTTGCGGAACGCCTTTCGTTCCGCTTGTCGGTATATATTATAGTTAGTTATCGAGTGGAATACAAGATCTAGCTGGGAAAACGGCAAGAAAAAAGGCGATCTCGCGACCGCCTTTAATACGAAATGAAGCTATTCCAGACCCCAAACGCGCTTCTCACCGAACTTTTCGAGCACCTTCTCGGCCAAGTCATCCCTTACGTAATCGAGTACGTCGCGGATCTCCGAATCATGATATTCAGGCTGCTGGCTGGTCTGATACTCGTAGCACTGGATGCAGCCGTACTTCTCGCCAAGGGTGAACGGCTTCCCGTCCTGCTTCTGCGTGAGCTTGAACTCATGGGCGCGGATATGCTTGCCTTAGTGCTCGCTGACGGCAGCGTAGTTGGCATCGAGGAGCATCTGTCCGACAATCTCACCGCAAGTCGCGGGGTTGTACTTGATGCCCGTCTTTTCGTCCTTCAAGCCAGCGGGCTCGAAGCCGGTGTCTGCCATTGCGGCGACGATTGCGGAAATCGTGAGATCGGAGACGATATAGCAGCTCATATAGGTTCCTCCAAAAGGGTTCGCGGAACGCCTATCGTTCCGCTTGTTGGGATATAGTATAGTTGAATATGGGTCGGGATGCAAGATCAAGCGTCGAAAACAGCATGGAAAAGGCAACTCCGCGATTACCTTTGTCTAAATCTTTAAGGTTGCATATTTGACGTGGGTAGCAGATGAGTGACTTGCAGACCAATGCAGTGAAATATATTAGAGGCAATAATGTGCTTGGAAAAGGCTGCAATATAAAAGGAAAATACGATGAGAAAAATAGTTCCAATAATTTGCATTTTGGCGTTGTCGCTATCGGGATGCTGTGTAACAACCTTGCTCAGAAATGGAGTAGTTGATGTAAGGGATTTTATCGCATCAGAAAATGCCAAGATGGAAAAGAGGCTGGATGATCGGCTCAACAAAAAGATTTCTACTCTAAATAGGGCAATTTCCGAGAAAAATGAAGAAATCATATTTGAACTCATGGCTGATGACCTGAGAGAAGGCGGAGACAAACTTAAATCACAGCTAAAAGATTTTGTGAATTTTGTTCCCGGTAAAATTGTAGAGACGAGTAACCGTAGCCGGGGAACTTTAATCCACACGGAAACATATAAGGAAGCTCCAGATAACGTTATCGAAAAAAAGATCTGGAACCATGACGATGAAGGCAATTATTACTGTAGCGTTCGGGTGTACCGGTTATCTTATCTTGCAATAGACGACCAGGGAACAGAATATAAAATCACAATGGAATATATCAAAAGCAATGAGGCAAATCCGGAGGAGATTGGATTAAATTATGTAAGCATTTTCAAAACGGATCCAGATAGCGATGGAATAATTAGAGCGGGAAGAACGTGGGAATAAACAAGAAGAGATGGTTGACGAAACCTCGTTTATTCGACAAATTCGACTAACCTGCTGGATGAGTCAAAATTGAAGCCATTCGTATCTTTCAAGGCTCGCATAGTCTTATTGATTTCGGTGTGCCTCACGGTCTTCTTCATGATTGATTCCTCCCAAGGAACCGCTTTGTTTTAGCAATTGAGACGGGTTCTCTGCTTATGTAATCACGAATGGGACTAATGTAATTACATTAGTCCCACTGAGAATGTCAACCATACTCCGACCAGAATCATGGATGCTCTAGCATCTATTCCTCTTCAAAATCAAATGCCTCGGCAAAGCCCCTGTCCAGCAAGACGGCTTCCTCTTCGAGCGCCGGATGGAGATCGCTCTTACGCAGGGCAGGATTGACCCCGCATAGCGCCAACATCTCCGCATCGGCTGGAACCGAGATAGAACCGAACCTTTCACGCAAATCGAACTCACCGGTCACTATCGCCTGGAAGTCCATCGCCGCCCTACGCCCCTCGCTTGGCAAATACCTCGCACAGCATCGATAAGTCGAATCTCGAGCGTCAAAAGGATGAATCGCCACGGTGATATAAATACAACCATCCTGCGCCTTATAAGCCGCAGCATCAGCATGGCTATAGACGTTTGAATATTTGAAATCAATCATGCAAATCGCCAATCTTTGAATTGCCGGATACCGAACCTAGTGAAAAATCGGGGTGGTATCCTCTCCATCCCGATCGTCCTAGCAATAAACTTGTTTGACGTGCCATTTCCAGGCAATCGAACCGCCGAAGTAGCAGTCCTTCCCTCCAAAATAGACGTCAACGTCCTGTCCGCAATCATCGATATAGGATGTAAGTCCAGCTTCCTCGATCAGGTCTTGAATCTTGCAAAGCATGGAATCACGCGCGTCCTCGTACTTCTCAAAGACCCCGATAGGCGCGACCTCGGCATCCTCGGTACGAACGCCGACTACGGCCCAGTTACATGCACTCATTTAGTATCTCCCTTCGGGTTCGCGGAACGCCTATCGTTCCCCTTGTTGGCATATAGTATAGTTGAATAATAGACGGGATACAAGATCCATCTTTAGAAATGGCACGAAAAAAGGGCATCGGGTAGACCGATGCCCTTTGGTGGATATTAGTTTCCGAACATATCGCGGTAGTCCTCGTCACTCCACTCGCCTATCGAATCGTCGGTCTCACCATCTGTCTCGACTTCGGTGCTCAGGGAATACTCGCCACCGTTCTCGAAGTCATTCCAGAAGCAGTCGGTTTCGATAATCCGACCCAAGCGCTCCAGCGCATCGTTCTCGTCCTCGGCCTCGACAACGAACAGGCCTTCCCTGTGCTCGGTGACCTTAATCGTAAAGTTCTTCATGGGGTATCTCCCTTCCGGTTTGCGGGACGTCATTCGTTCCGCTTGTTGCATATAGTATAGTTGTATAGTGAACGGAATACAAGATCTAGCTGGGAAATAATTGAAAACAGTCGGCCTTGCGACCGCCTGCCAACGAGTTTCTACTGGTCTCGACGATGGGCCATGAGCTCGATTTCCTCGACAATCACCTCAAGCTTGGTACGGAGCTGACCGTCCTTCTCCCACTGACTGAAGCGGAGCTTACCGTCGACGGCAATCTTGTCGCCCTTCGCCATGTACTTGGAGATGCCCTCGCCTCGAGTGCCGAACATGGTGCAGTCGATGAAGTTCGGGCAGTCCTCCCACTCGCCGGTTGCGGCATTGCGGCGGCGATCGTTGACGGCAAGACCGAACGAAAGGACAGGAGTGCCGCTCGCGGTCATGCGAACCTCGGGGTCACGGGTGATGTTGCCAGAAAGCATAACGTGATTGATAGACATGGGGTATCTCCCTTCCGGTCTGCGGGACGCCTTTCGTTCCGCTTGATGGCATATAGTATAGTTGATTTGAATTATGTTAGCAAGATCAAAATGAGAATAATAACGAAGAGATTTACAAAAAGGGCATCCATTAAAGGATGCCCTTTTGAGTAAGGCTGGAAGTAAAACTACATGCCTTAGAGTAAGTCGATGCGGTTCACGGGCAGATAGCGCATGACGCAGATGCCGATCACGCTGTCCTCGGGAATCGCGCCGAAATAGCGGGAATCAGCTGAGTTCTCCCTGTTGTCACCCATGACCCAGATTTCACCTTCTGGGACCTTATAGGGATAGGATATCCGCTTCGCTTTCCCGATGTACAGAGGATAGGAATTGCCCTTCGCGTAATCCTCCGCGATTTTCCTTCCGTCGATATAGACCGATCCGTCTTTCAAATCGACCGTCTGCCCGCCTCGCGCGATGACACGCTTGCACAGCACGTCTTTTTCGGGATCCCTCTCAGGATTTTCGAAGACGATGATATCGCCCTGCGAAACGTTTCCGCCGAGCTTCAGGGTAATCTTTTCGGCCAGTACGCTATCCCCGACCTCGATTGTGTCGCACATCGATTCGGTGGGAATACTGAAAGGCTCAATCACGAATGCTCTTATTAAAAGAACGGTCGCAATCGCCGCCAGGATTATCGCGGCGTAGATGACGGCACCCCATGGAAGCCCCGAGCATGGTTTGTTTTCTGTCTCTTCCAAGGCTACCACCTAATTCATAAGGCCTTTCATCCCGATTGCGGTCAGACCGCATCCCAGAAGGACATATGTGTCGTACATGCCTAAATCTCCTTGCCAGACATTTGATTAGTCGATTTTCGTCGCTTCGCCCGTGGCGTAGTCAATCTTGTAGCCGGGCTGGACGTTATAGCAGTACACATCGAAATCGATGCTCTTTCCCTTGTCAGCAAGGGAATACGCCTGGATGCGCACGCCGCGGGCAACTAACTCGCCCGTGCGGAAATCGGGCGTCACCCTGTAGTAGACGCGCCCGCCGCCGGCGAAAATAAAGTCGCTCACCTTTGTCTCATAGGGCAACATGCCCTCGACATTCATGTAACGGGTTCCCGTTATCAGATTGCGTTTCTCGGCGTTCATGCCAGACAGGCACCAAGCGATTAGATGACAGCGGTTGTACAGATACTTGCCGTCGAGCAAATCGTCTCGCACGGTATGCCAGCCGGAGGGCCTGACCATACCGATCGAGCCGCGCTTCTCCCCTCGCGGGGGAGCCGTCTCTAGGGACACGACCATCTCCACCGCGCCGCATCGCCCAGAGGGATCGAGCTTGGTTAAAATCGGCTCCTTGGGTGACGAGTCAGCAGACAATCCGCTCGTGTCCGAAAGCGCTACGGAGGGGTTGCCGGCGTATTCGGGAATCGAAATCGGCTGACTTGAAGTCGAGGTTCCATCGGGCGTCTGAGTCGACGTCACGAATTGACTTAGGTTTGGATTGAAAACTAGCGCTATACCGCAATGTGTGACAAAAGAAGCAGGGATAACAATGCAAAGCGCGATCACGAGTTTTTGCAAACACTTAGCCTGCCGCTTTGGAACCATCATGACTCGAACTCTTTTCGGTCAGTGAGGTAATTCATTTCGCATCCTTTCCTGTCGATGCTCGGATGCGTCTCCCCCGACCGATTGGGCAGCCCTACGGCAAGTCAATCCTGCCTAAAATTCCGATTTGCCTGAAGAATCTTCTCAGAGTGCATCGGGTCATTTCCTATCTTTGACGCCTTGGGGAAGCGCATTAACTGACGTTAATCTTAGCACAGTCATCGGTAGTCCATTAGTATTTGGTTGTTTTAACGGCGTATCGATATGGGGCATGTATGAAACTTATGAGACTGAAGGCCTGTGGCTTGAATCGATTCGGATAACCCTGAGCGGATTATCGAATTCCTTCGATAGAGCGAAGCTCTGCGCAGTTCCCCTACTCGAGCCGTCCCAAAAGGCGATTACGCCGCGATCGGTGAAAGTGGAAATGTAGAAGTGCATTTCGCGGTTCCTTACGTAACCTGCTCGTTTCCCATATCGTGACCAATCGGCTGGGAAGATCTGCAGTGAGTAGCCATACTCATGGGCATATCGCTCCGCCATGGCATCAGTACCGGATGCACCGCCCGAGACGATCTCGATATCGGTCTTGTCGGCGAGCAGGGCATCGCATTTCGCCTTGAATGAGGCATAGTCGGTATAGCCCCTGCTCCCGACGATCAGGCAATGGAATGTCATTCGACGAACGTCCTCTCTAATAGGGCTGCGAAACGATAGGCGTTTCGCTTTTCGCATATAGTATAGTTGTATAGTTAGTTAAATACAAGATCCAAGCGGTAGAAGAACATCGAAAAAGGCGATCTCACGACCGCCATTTGAGAATTGTCCAATCAAGCCGCCGACAGGCTATGAAAAATCGTACCCGCCCTGTTCGATGCTTCCCTTGGGAACATGTATCTGCACTTCCTGCCTAGTGAAGAGATGCAGATCGCGCACCCACCTGCCGATGAGAGGAAACTTATAGGTGCAGCGAATAACCGAAAAACACTTGACCTTATCGACTCTCGCCTCGCCGGCGCCCGCATCCTCATACACCATCACTGAATCGGCCGAGTAACATTTCCTCCGATAGCCGCCATTGCCCCGTTCCACCATCAGGATGTAGTCTTCATCCTCGGTGAGGTTTCCGAAGGAGAACGGCGCCTTGCCGGACAGATGCGAGCCTGTCTTTAGCGAAGCGAGGGAATGCGTCTCCACAACTTCGTTTCCCTCTCCGACCACTTTAAACTCTGTCGGGACAAGCGCCTGAAACAGGATGCAGACGACTGCGCATACGATGACTACCGAACCGACGTATAGATAACGCCGCCTATCAGATGCTTTCGCATCCGGCGCGACCAGGCCGAGCAAGCTGACCACACAGACGAGGGCCAGTGCAAGAAAGGCATATCTAATGAGCCACACCATGTCCGTCCCCCTCGCTCGGGGTCCATCTCGTGTTCCACTGGCGTATCAATCCGTCCCGTGCGACACTGCATGGAAGTATATCCAAAACATCTTCCTCTCAGCAGGGTCTAGATTGACAGACTATCTCGCGCAGGCGCTTGGAGATATCGTTTCCTGCGCCGCAGATAGCCCTACCCTCCCAGTACACCGTACTCGTTATCGATTCAAGGTATTCGGCGAGTCCGATGAGCTCGGCGGGGTCTACGATGACCGCATCGCCATGCGTGCTATGGATGCGGTCACAATCAGAAATATCAAACATTTTCCAGTCCATTCATTATCAAGACAATCGGATCTTCGAGCTTGTATGTCATATAGTTGCAGCACCAAGCACGCCAAGCGCGGTAAAACGGCTGGCTGTTCTGCGAGTCGGCCCAACCGCAGAAGCCGATAAAGCCGTCGGAGTTGAAACTGACCGCCTCGCGGCCGTTCCACTGGCTGGGGCAGTCGATTTTCAGGTATGCCCTTAGGATGCCACCGTCGGGGTTCATCTTGCAGCAGAGGCTGTCGCCCTTGCGGCGGGGAATCGTATAGCGCGGAGTCTCGCCCTTGCGGCACGATTCGGCACACTCGAGAGCGATATATCCTTGCAGGGCATCGAGATCATATGGTTCGATGTCCGCATATTGAAATTTTAGAGCCTGCCATAAGGCGCGACATTCCTGAGATGTCATTGCGTTAGTTTCCTTCGACACCGTTATCCTACCGTCTTCTCGATTTTGCGGCCGCAGATGGGGCAATGGCGGTAGAAATAGGCGCCGTACTCCCCCTCATCGTGACCGCATCTGTTGCAAAACCAGACAGGACCCGCGAAGTTATGCGATCCATCGTCCTCGCCGTGGACGTATATGCATGTCTGCACGTCGATTTCGTCGGCGAAGCCAGCCGCCTCGGATTGTGCGACGGCGGGGTATTCCTCGTTGTAATACTTAACGTCCAACCCGAGTGCCTCGGCAAAATCGCAGAGGTCGAGCAGACCACGTTCACCACAAATATCGCCGTCCCGCAAAAGTTCCTTTTCTGCGGCGGCGGCCTTGGAAACGGCTTGTCGCAGGGACATGGCGATATCGAACCTGAAACGTTCCGCATCATCGGCATCGCCGGAAGGACGATCGATATAGTCTGCGAGGGCAAGCGTTTCGCGCTCGCCGATGAAAAGCGCTCCCCCAAGGGGTTGGCATTTGATGCCGAGCTTAGCCAATGCGGTGACCACGTCGACGCGGCCAGCCACCGAGCTATGGTCGGTGACGGCTAGGGCGCGGAGCGCATTCGCCATCTCTCGGTTTATATTTATCGGATTTTCCATAGAGCGTCCAGTCCTTGTGGCTTAGTCTCGTGGGGCTTTGGAGCCGCCCTTAATTACCTCCAGAAACGACCTTTTGGGAATTACGACCCTGCGCCCGCAATAGGGGCAGTTGTTTATAGGTACGACCCTCCATCCTCCATCGCAGCCGTCGTCGGGTATGCGTACCTTGCCGAGCGGTACATCCGCTCCGCAAACGGAGCAGGTGAAGTGTCCCGCCTGCGGACTGTTGACGTTCTCGCATACGCCTGGGTCAATCAAACCCGCAAGCACACTTGTCGTGTCCATATCGGTAAAGGGCATCTCGTCTGCAATGGTCTCCTCAATGATGCCGGCGATGGATGCGTGACCGGTTGGGATGCCCGCCGCTCCATGCAGGCGAGAGTTATAGCGCAGCCTCGCGGCGAACGATATTCGGGAGTCACAATCAGGTAAGGGCATGGGCGATTCGTAAATATTCATTTCGGCTTCATCCTGTCCATCAGAGCGTTTGGGGAACACTCTCATTAACTATAGTTATTATAGCTAATCAAAGTCATGGTTATCGACAGAGCGTAAACCAATTAGAACTATGACGGGGTGCCGAGCCCTTGAAAGCGGCTACCGAGTGTCTCGATGTTGAAACTCGTTCGCCCACCACGGCTTATCGACCGAACTTCCATGGGAGCATGGAAAGGACCGGTAGACTTCAAGCTCCCACTGTCTGCGATCCGACTTAGCCACGGCATCCAGAATCAGACCGGTGGCAAGCGACAGGGCGCAGAGAAACATCAACGCGACAGTGAGAATCGCGGTCGGGAAACGAGGCACGAGACCGGTCGAAATAAACTCGCGAATTACGGGAATGCCCAGAACCAGTCCCGTCGCGAAAAACGCAAACGCGACCAGGGAAAAGAACTTCAGAGGGCGATAGTCCTTGAAAAGGGTGCCGACCGTGGCAATAACCTTGATGCCATCGCCCAAGGTATCCAGCTTCGATTGCGATCCCTCGGGTCGATCTCGATAGTCAACCGGTATGCTTTGGATGCGCCAACGGCGGTCGACGGCGTGTATGGATAGCTCGGTCTCGATCTGGAAGCCCTCGGAGAGGACGGGAAACGTCTTCACAAAGGGCTCGGACATGGCTCGGTACCCCGTCATGACGTCGGGATATCCGTATCCGTAAATCCATTTGATCATACCGCGAACCAGGTTGTTTCCAAACCCATGGAACGCCCGTCCATTCGCCCTAGCATATGTCCCGTTGGAGAGCCTATCGCCGACCACCATATCGACTTTCCCGTCAAGAATCGGCTCGCAAAGCGATTTAGCCGCCTCGGCCGGATAGGTATCGTCGCCGTCCACCATGAGGTAGCAGGCGGCATCAATATCCCGAAACATCTGGCGGCAGACATTTCCCTTGCCTCGCCGCGGCTCATAGCGAACGGTCGCCCCATGCTTCATCGCAATCGCGGCGGTCGCATCGGTCGAGTCGTTATCGTAAACGTAGACCGTCGCCTCGGGCATCTCGCGGTGGAAATCATCGACCACCTTGCCGATGGTCAGCGCCTCGTTATAGCAGGGAATGATGACCGCAATCTCGTCTTGATTCACCAGTCACTTCCCTCTACTAGATATCGAGATAGATGCACGGAGCGTCGCATGCGCCGCCCGACCGGTTCGCAAGGCGAATACGGCCGCACTCTTCGCCAACAACCTCGGCCCTGGCTATAGAGGGCGGCAGGCGAAATAAATCCTCGTGGTCGATAAAGGCCGCGCACGTCACCCACCCGCCTTCTCGGATGATCACGAGTTCGCTCACATTAGTTTTTTCACGGCAATACTGGATAACGGTCATTTATCTATCCTTCCGAAAATTTCGCCCGCAAATCGGGCAATAGTTGATAGGGATCCAAGCGCGGTCGATATCGTTATCGTGGGACATCGTCAAATGCACCCCGTGCTGGTCGCTGACATCGAGCGCAAGGTCTACCCCCTCGATCAGGGCCATATCGCCGCAGACGGTGTCGATATCGTTGAGGAGTTTCGGGTGGTATGGGGAACACCATGGGCAATAACCGAGGGAAAAGACCTCGCGCGACGTACGCCAGGAGTTGGCGCTATGGCAGACCATCCGAAACAACAGCTCGGAAGCTGGTGCCGTGCGCTTGCTTCCCGCACCGATCCCGAGGTCATATTTTTTCTGAAGCCGTCCCCTGTCGTCTGGACAGAATACCGCCGCGTCTCTAGGCAGCTGACGAGTCTCATATAACGACTGCGCGAGGGGTGCTGGGCAAACAAGCCAATTCGTATCGCCCCAGAAGGTCAAGCCGCGTCCGCTCTTGAAATCGGCCATGCACGATTTGACCTCGACGAAAACGAATTCACCGCGCTCGACAGACGACGGGAACATAGAAAGTCGTTCGGGTCTGAATCCGACGAAATCGACGCGGTGGTCATCGTCCACCCAGACCTCAGACGCCACCAGAGAGTATTCGCGACGAAGGCGAGCCAAAATGCGTTCGGATAGCTCGCTCGTCGTCTCATCACGCTTTCCCAATCCATGCCTCCCGTCTATCGATATGGCGTGCGCTCCAAGTCTTGAGCGCGGCGATACAGGCGTTGTATTCGTCCTCGCCCTCGATAATCGATTTGCGTTGGGGACCGTCTATCTCGGCGGTACAGCCTCACCGTGCCGCCGCAGAAGGGGCAGGCCTTGAGCTTCAGGGCATCGCGGCGTTCACGCAGCCCTTCAGGTTCGATGCGGATGGAGATATACGTCGGGTCTAGATTCGCTTCCATGTACACTTCTTTCCATAGAGATAAATGGCTGCACCCAATCAGATGCCGAAAACGGCACCGCATGCAGGACAGTACGCGGCGAAGCGGACGTGATATGGAATGCCCATCCCGCAATTCGAACAGGCAGAATGCCCGTTTCTCGAAACGATCGTCGCGATCGGTCGGGCGATATACGCCGCGAGCAGTTCGTAGCAGCTGCGCTGGCTCATAGGATCGAAATCGTCATCGCAAGTCTCCTCCAAAATGTCCTCCAGAGGACGAGGTGCGGAACTAGATTCGGATTCATCTTTCAGAACCTGCGCAAGTTCAAATCGATCGCTATCGGAAATATCGACAGCCGTCAGCTTGCTCATGTCAGACCACCAATCTTCTAGAGGTAACTTAGTTCGCCGACACGCCCGGCGCGATGGACTCTATGGCGTGTCGAGACACCACTGTTTGTAGGGATAAATGGGGAGAACAATGGAGTTCGAACAGAGTCCACCGCGCCGGGCGTGTCGACCTATCTTTAATGAAGGGGCTGCGGTGCCGTCTCTCGCTCAATATGCGTATCACACACAGAAAGGAGGAAAAAAGGAGTCAAGGAAGGTCGGGGAAGACGGATAAAACCCGATGGAAAAGGAGAATCAATATCCAAGAAAATCGAGACGGCACCGCAGCCCCTTCACCAGCCAAGGGCAAAGAAGCAGGGCAATTGCGGCGGCATAGCAGGTTATAACCGCCGCCAAAAAGAGAAGCAGCCCTAGCAGAGACATGGTTTAGGCCCCGCGATTCGAGAGGCTCGCGATGATGTATTCGCGCTGCCGGCAACCGAGTCCCTTGACTCGCCGGATCGGGGAAACGCCGGCTTCCGTCATGAGCTGGTTTGCCTTTGCCTTGCCGACTCCGGGGACGGCAACCAGCAGGCGAACTACGGGAATACGCCAGTATTTCGGATCGGCAGATGCCTCCTCGAAACTGACAGCACCCTCGCGGACAAGATCGAGCAAAGCCTTGCGTTCCTTTCGGACGGCAGCGGCCTTCTCCAAATTCCTACGGCGCTGCTCGTCAGTCAGAACAGGCAAAGAGTTGGCGGAATCAGCCATAAAGTCACTTACTTTCATTTTCGAATAGGTTTTCATATTGCTCAGGGGTCAACATGCAGATAACCGTCTTAATCTCGGAGCGATTCTTGCGGGATACCGTGATGAAGGCCCGAAACGGTTCATCAGGGTCGTCTGGATTCGGGCTTGAGGCAACTGCGAGCAGCTGCCCCACATGGCGGAGCGTCTTGGCGATAGTCTTCATGCCCTTCGGAATCAGGAGGTCTTTCGGCTCCAAGACGCGCTCGATATGCCATTCGCGCCCGAACGCCTCTTCCGAATCCTGGTTCTCGTTCATCTAGATCCCTTCCCTATCGAGTTCATCGAGCGCCTGAATGACGATATCGGTCGCAATCGCCCAAAGGTCGCGCATGCGGATGTGGTGAGTCACGGCCGCGACCTTCATGCGGTCCACAGCCTTCGAGTCGATCTTGAAGGAGACTTGAGTCTGTCGCGGGAAATCAGCCGCCGCGTACTCCTTCGAGTAGGCGGCCTTGATCGCGGCCGCCATTCCCTTCACGCACTCATCGCCGAAGGGATAGGGACCTGTCGGCTTCGCCGTGTCAGACTGGCGCTGAGCCGATCGACCGGAACGGCGGTTCAACATGGCTCGTCTTGCATCGGCGGTGAGGTCCATGCGGTTCTTCGCTGGTGCGCCCATGGCTACTCGCCACCCAGATACTCGTCCACGAACTTGCGGAACTCGGCCACGGCGGCATCGTTGGGACGGAAACCGAACAGCGGCTCCTTATTGTTCGCCGCATCCTCAATCGCCTTGTGCTTCATCGGGCGTGCCGCATAGAGCTTCGTATGGCCGAGTTCGGCGATAGCGGGGAGCTGCTCGTCGGCGGCACGGGAAGCGACCTCGTCCTTGCTGTACTTGTTGAGCAGGATGCCGTCGATTTTGAGATCGGGATTAAATGCGTAATCGACCTTGATGGACTCGACGAGGTCATAGACGTTGCCGAAACCGTTAATCGAGAACATGGACGGCTCGGTGACGATAATCACATCATCAGCCGCCACGAGTGCGTTCAGAGTAGAAAGGCCGAGTGACGGAGGGCAGTCGATGACGATATAGTCGTAGACATCCATCGCAGGCTCGAGGGCTCGCTTGAGGCGAAGCTCGCGACCGAGGCCCTGGGAGAGTACCGAGTCGAGGTCCTTCATCGCAATATCGCCCGCGATGATGTCGCAGCCGTCCATGAACTGGACGCAATCCGAGAGAGGGGTCTTCGGCTTCTCGAGAAGATTGAAAACCGTGAGAAAATCGGGGGCGGTCGCAGCTTTCATCCACGTCGTGATGTTCGCCTGCGCATCCATGTCGATCAGGAGGACGTTGTAGCCCCGCTCGGCCATGCCCTCGCAGAGGGCCTTGCTCGCGGTGGTCTTGCCGACCCCGCCCTTGTTGTTAATCACTGCAATAGTCCTTGCGACCTGCGCCACGCCATCGGCACCCATCATCGGACTCCCTTCGGTTCCATGCGACCCCGAACGAAATCACAGACAAGGGATAGCCCGAGTAGCGGCCAGAATGCTGCCCGCTACCATGCGATATTTATAGATGTCGCCAAGTCATCTTCCTGTCCGTCATCCAGCGCTTGGGGTACGCTTTTGACTTAGCTATATGATAGCAGCCTGTCGGCATAATGCAAGCATTATCTTCTATTTATCGGCGCGTCGATATAGATAGCCTGATTTAGCCAGTCGTGAAAGATAAGTCCCCCGCGGTCACAACGACCGCGGGGGAAAGATAAAAGACTGCGGATTTCAACCGACCGCGAAGTCAGAAGAAGATGAGCCAGACCGTACCCAGAAGCAGGGAGATATATCCCGCGGCGGTCACGAAAAGATCTATGAGGGCGAGGATGGCTACCGTATTGGCCTGCGCGTTGCTATATGGCGTCATATTCGATGCGAACCCGTACACGGGATAAATCGCGCAGGAAAGGCAGATGGATTCGAGACCCACCGTCAACAAGGGGTTCACGCCTACCAACTCCCGCGGATACAATGACCCCATCAGAATGGAAATGGCCATGAGCGCCATCCAAAGCAGAAATACGCCGACCTTAAAGGCCCTAGTGTCCTCCATCCATGTCAGAGGAACCGCGCAGCCGAAAATATCGAGCAGCAGGGCCGAGGCTATCAACGAGACAGCCATCAGCCTGCCAGACTCTCAGCGGAACCGGCATCCATATCGGATTTTGCCAGCAGGCCGCTCAAAAGGGACGGCAGGTCGACCCCAGTACTGTCCTTCAGACCGGATGCCACCTGATCGACAATCGCGGTGGTCTCCTTCACGAGTTTCTGGGCATTGCCCGATCCGTACATCTTGATGGAGTCGACTGCGGCCAGGGGCTTCGCGACCTCTTCTGCGACCTTGGGCATGATATCGATATAGCGGTTCGCAAGAAGGTAGGGGTTCTCCATGCCGTTGTAAGCCTCGGCCTGAGCCTTCACGCCAGCAGCGATGCCCTCTCCCCTGCTCTTCTCGGACGCGCCGTCGGCCTCGCCCTTCAGGCGCGTAGCCTCGGCCTGCTTCGTGCGCTTGTAGAGGTCGGCTTCAGCCGCCTGCTCGGCAGCATAGCGGTCGGCTTCCGCCTGCTTCTTCACTGTCGCGTTCAGCTCGCGCTCCCTGACGTCCGCCTGACGCTCGGCAAGCTCGACCTTCTTGGTCTCCGCGGCGATCTCGGCCTCCTGCTGGGCGATGTAAAGCTCGCGCTGCTTCTCGGCCGTCACCGTGGCCTTCACCATATCGGCCTCGGCTGCGGCCTTGTCGGCGAGCTTCTTCAGCTCGGCTTTCTTCAGGTCGAGCTGATTCTGGCGCTCTGCCACCTCCTGGTCGGCCTGAATCTGGGCGAGTTCGGCCTCCTTCTTGATTTCCGCCGCCTGGTCGGCGCCCATGGAGCGGATGATGCCTTGGGAATCGGAGAAGTCCTGAACGTTGAAGGTTCGCAGCTCGAGACCGAGGTTGGCGAGGTCGTCCTTGGAGCCATCGAACACCTTGGCGTTGAAGCTCTCGCGGTCGCGCATGAGCTCCTTCAGGTCCATCTGGCCGATGACCTCGCGCATCTTGCCGAGCATGACCTCGGTGACCTGGCGGGTCATCTCCTCCTTGTCCATGTTCAGGTAGTTCTTGGAGGCAGTCTCAATCAAATCGGGGGTCTGCCCGATCTGGAAATTCGCGACGGCGCAGGCGTGAATCAGGATAGCATCTTGGGTCGGGATGTCGTTCTCGGTCGTAAGCTGGACCTGTACGGCACCGAGGGCGAGCATATCGACGCGCTGGAAGCCGGGAATCACGAAAGTTCCCTTGCCGGAGACGCTGCGCATCTTGCCCGCGCCCGAGACGATCATCAACTTATCGGGCGGACACTTTCGCCAGCAAGACTCGAACACACAGACCACGATCACCACAATCAGGGTAATCGGCAGAAGCTGTCCGATGGACAGTAAACCACTGAGCATATTATCTCCTGTCTCTTTCGGGCGTTTGGGTGCGCCCTTACAAAAATAGCCGCGGACACGAAGTGGCGTCCACGGCTATAAGGATAGCGTATTATCGGCATTACGATATATATCAGTCGTATTTATCGGTGGGATGTACATACGGCTTATAGCAACGACATCATGTAAGAAACTCAACCAGCCGGGCAACCGTCACGATCAGCGTCGCAATGCAGGCAAGGATGCCGCATACGGCCGCGAAGACCCATGCACGCCATAGAATCTCGACCTGTTCGGAGCGGCTGCGGCCACCGCTCCCATTCAACGTATCGCGAAGTTTATCGATAAAGGGCATCAAGTCCTCCTCTATAGACGAACGAGAGTACGGATTCGATAGCCGCCTGGCCACTTAACGAGTCCCTATTGAATTGCATCGACCCCGCGTCTTTAAAACGGGATGTCTTCGTCGAAGGTATCGACTACGGGGGGCACCGGTGCAGGCTGAGCTGCATTCTGTCGCTGTGCCATGAAATCAATCTCGTCGACGATCAAGTCCAGTTTGGAATGGCGCTGACCGTCCTTGTCCCATGTCGCGTAGCGGAGTTTGCCCGCGATAGCGACCTTCTGCCCCTTCGCGAGATAATTCAAGAGAGCCTCGGCCCGCTTTCCGAACATGGTGCAGTCGATGAAGTTGCCGCGCTCATCCCACTCGCCCGTCTGCCTGTTGCGCACAGAGGTGTTGAAGGCCAAGGTGAATGAGAGAAGCTGTGTGCCGCCCGCCGTGACTCGCAATTCGGGATCGCGCGTCAGGCGACCCGTCAGGGAAACGTTGTTGATGTCGGACATGTCGGTTCCTTTCTAGAAACGTTAATCGATGAGGCTGGTCACGCGGCTCGCGTGCCTGTCTCAGTTCGTCTGCTTCAACGCCTTGTTTCGCGCTGCTTCGACACGACGCACTGCAGTGGAAATCTGATCCGAGATACATGCACCGCTCGAGATATCGGCATAGAGGATACTCACGACGAGGTTGCGCTTGTTGCCGCTCACGCGCCGTCCGATGAAAAATGCGGGGTACGCCTGGACTATCATCATGCGCACGGTCTCCAAGCCGCAGGCCTTGAACGGGGACGGCATCGCCACGTCCACAATCTCACCCAGCATCGACTCGACCGCCTCGTGGACACAGGTGCCGTCATCGTGCGGCTCGTCCTCGAAGCGGAACATACGGCTTCCTATCGGTTTTTCGTTTCGCAAAAGGGCGGAGGCGGATGTAGCTCCGCCTCCTGCAAACAGAGTGTTCAAATCGTCATCCTATCTGTCCAGCAGGCCGTTTGGGGTGCGACCTGACAGCTAGGATAGTAGCATAGTTATCGGCATACCGTTATATATTTCTAGTGTTATCGGTAGGTGGTATGCAATTGCGGACATCTGAGGGCGCTTTCGGAAATTTTCGTGGCGTTTGCGGACATTGTCCGAGGATATCCGCAGAGGGCAAAACCTTCGTTTTTAAAGCCTGCCTGTGCCTTGCGGTCGATGAAGATAAGACCCCGTTGAAGCTCGCGATAGATTCGGCGATGACCTCCGATGACAATTTCTGCAAATCCACAGAAGAGCAAAGGGATTTGAGATGCCTACGATAACGAATGAGCGTGACTTGGGCAAGGCGACGGCGTGGCTGGCCATCCGTGCAAGAAAATCGAATTTTTAGAAACGTCAACTCCCGATCAAGTCGGGAAGAGAAGCAGGCCTTTACATTCGGCTGAAGTCCTAGAGATTCAAGGCTCGCTAAGAAGAGCTGTTGAACACTAAGCAAATCTTCTCTAGAGCAAAACACGTAGCCGTCATCCATATAGCGGCCAGCCCCGCCCTGCCCGAGAAGCTCGTGGAAGGCATGGTCCAACCTGTTCAGATAGGCAATCGCCGCAAGCTGATTCACCTGATTACCCAATGTCAGAAAAGCCGATTCGCGGCTATAGAGGGCTGCGATATCGAGGATGCGTGACATGGAGTCCGATTCAGGCCGTCCGCAAAAGGGTTTTAGGATTATTTCAGACAGGACGGCATGTGCCCGAGCCGAGGGGATGCTTCCGAAATAATTCTTGACGTCGTATTGGAAAACCCGAGCGTACGGGCCATATCTCCTGCATGCCGCAAGCATGTCTTTCTCGAAACGTCTTCGTGCGAAGGAGGTACCCTTGCCTTTCAGGCTCGCCGAGTTCGAATAGACGAGGCTTCGCGACAACATAGGGACGATAAAACGATCGCATAGGCAGCGCTGGATGACGCGATCTTTGTAGCGCGGCCCCACGATATGCCTAACCTTGCCACGCTCGCAAAGGGTGAAGCGGACTGGGGGCTGTCGGCGATACCTCCCTGAGAGCAGGTTCTCGCGCAGGCGGATACAGTTGACGGCACGGTACCTATCGAACTTCATCGCAGCGGATTTCCATAAGGTGCCCTTCGCGCATACGCGAGCCGCCCTATATAAGTTCCTGAATGAGAATACGTCTTCGGGTGTCTTCGGTACCGTCTCGAGCGATCGGCGGCTCAGCTCTCGACGGCGCTTCTCTCGGCGTTCGCGCCGCCTTGCCCGTTGGGAGCGGTTCAAGGAGCCCCCTCCTTTCGTAAATCAACAATAAGCCTCGGCTGCACCCTGATTCAAGGTGCCGATTCCGATGTGCCTGAAAACCGCCGGAACGGTCCAGATGCCGTCTCTTTCGAGAGGCAAGTCCGCCCATCTTGCATCACCGGGGCCTGTATTCGCAGCGCCGAATAAGGCGCCGGCCGGTGGGTATCCCCTTTTCTCCTTTACCATTCCGTTTTCACGTACGACGCTACTCAGACCAAATGGAGAAAATCGGGGCAGACGCAATTCGAGTTCGTCGCATTGTTGTTGTTCGACGGATCGCCGTTGCTGTTGACATTGAGGAAGTTGTTGGAGTTGTTCGGATTCGCCGAGCGCTCCCACCAATTGTTGCCAATCTACGGATGCCCACCTCTCGACACTCCGCAGGGTGAGCATCGAGAGGTAAACAGCCACAGGGAACTAGGATTTGGATTCAAATAGTTCTAGGCGTCGCCGCTCGGACTTGATGGCGCCCTTGGTTACCTTCATGGCATTCGATACGGAACCCGCTAGCGAAACGAGCCTTTCCATCTTCACGAACGGTTTTTCGACCTGAATTTCGATGCCATCACGTTCCCTTTGCGAATAGACAACATGAGGCATATCGTCGAGCCATGCATCGACAAACATCGCAATCAGGCAAAGACGACCGTATGCATCATTCAGGCAAGAAATTCTCTGGACACACTCGGCTCGAGTCATCGCGTAGATTCCATCGGCCTCAGCCGCCGCCTGCATCAGGTCATATCCGGCGCGGCAGATATACTGCGTCTCGGTGAGAGCGCGGGATTTCGGGAGTTTCTTGGCTATCGATATGAGTTCACGCCAGACAATCCGCGCCTGTCGGAGATACTCAGTCGAGACCGATTCGGTCTGCCTGCTCTTTGGAACCATGTGGCCTCCAGCTGGGAAGGAACCCCTCCGGCGAATGCCGGAGGGGTTCAGGGGCGTAGATTAGAAGGAGAAAGCGGGGCAGACGCAACTCGAGTACGCCGCATAGTTGTTGCCCGACGGATCGCCGTAGCTGGAGACAAGGAGGAAGGAGTAGGAGTAGTACGGATACGCCGAGCGCTCCCACCAATAGCTGCCAATCTTCAGACAATCATTGTCTGAATAGTTCTCCGTCACCTTGCCCTTGAAGGCCTCGTACTGGGTTCCCTCGGAGGAGGTCCAGGGATAGCCGGATGCCCAGTAGGAGGTGGGGACGATTTCGGAGTAGCTGAGCAGGAACAGCTTGTCTGAGGTAGCCGTCACGGCGGCATTCTTGTTCGCGCTACCGCCACCGACGTTGTTCGTGAGCTTCCTGACGGACTTGACCTTGGACTGGAAGTCGGCGGGCATCAGGTTCCAGATCTCGCCGCCGTTCATCTTCTGGCGGAGCTCCGACTTCTCCCAGCCGCCGGCATTGGTGTCCGTGGCGTTCATGCGGGAACTGATAGTGGTCGAAGTCGTCAAGAACGTCAGGCCCGCCTTGCCGGACCCGACGGCCAAGTCATCATGGTTGATGCCGATGATGCGGTAGGTCAGCGTCTTGCCATTCGTCAGCTTGACGGAGAACTTCGTCCCCGCGTCCATCGCGGCCTTGGCCTTGGCGTAGGCGGAAGATGCCTCGCCCTTCGCGGCGATGTCCTCTGCCACGGCCTCCTGCTCACCGAGCGTCCAGTCCTTCGCGTCCTTGGCGATGGCCGCCTGGACGGTCGCGGAATCGGCTCCCGCGGAGCCTCCGCCGGACGCGCCTCCCTCGGCGCCGCCGACCGTCCCATTGTTCACCGTGTTGCCCACCAAGTTGAATTGGTTTCGGATGGCCCCGGCAACGCCGGGTCCGGCGAACACGATCACCAGACCGATGACCGCGATGATCAGGACGTACTCGATGATTGATTGGCCTCGAAGATTGACCGCCCTACGAGCGATCCCTCCCCGAGGCGAAATTGCCGCTGCATGCATATGCGGCTCCCTTCGATCAGGGTTAACAGATACATTGCCGAAGGTAAAGCAGGTACGGGAATCCTCCCCTGTCTTGCCGCAGCGGCAAGAAGTCTTTCAACATGGCAATGGGTAAGACTAGAGGGTGAGGCCGTGTAGGATTGCGGCGGCGCCGCCTAGGTGTGGCAAGTCTTCGGCAAATCGGGTCACTTGGATGCGGTCGCGTACAACGTCTCGATAGTCGGGACGGGTGACGGTCGGTTTCAGGCTCTCGGAAGAAGCGGTCACAATCTCGATCGCATCGAGATTCTTGGGGACGGTACCGGCGGCGACTTCGAGGCATCCATGCGTGTGCTTCGGGCCGAAAGACAATTGCCAAGGCTTGACGTCCCTCGCGACCGATAGAACGGGCACTCGACCATCGGGCATAGATGCCCCGTACCAAATGACATCAAGGGGGATCTTCATAAAGAACATGTGAATCGAGGAACACTTGCGGAACAAGGCGGCATTACCGATTGGGACGTCATCGCGTCCCATCAGTCCCATGAAACGCTTCCAAAAGGTGTCCATCACCTCGAGCCTGTAGGTGCCGATGTTCTCTCCTACTGCATCGAAAAGACGCGCCTCGCTATCCGCCATGAAATTATCCTCTCGAATTAAAACGATGATGTCTTGAAGATAGGGGTCATAGCGAGCGGTGAGGGTGATTTGCCGCAGCGGCAACGATATGGAAGTGCGGCTGGTGCTCTGAGAGCCGCTGCATGAGCCCATTTTCCTCAACCCGATTACCTTGTGCCGCGAACCTAAAATGTACGAGCAATCGCCAAAAGAAGAGCCCGCGCGGGATTGCTCAGGCTCTTCAATAGATGCAGATGGATTTAGAAGCAGAAGGCAGGGGTCACAACGCGGGAGTACGTCGAGGGTCCTATGCTGCCATAGCAGTCACCCAAGCTGTCAACAAAGTGAAAATAAGTGACCTGGCCCGAACACACGGAGCGAGTCCAGCGATTGAAGCCCAACGAAGCCCCAGAGTAGTTCGATGATGTCACGCCCTTGGATTTGTAATACTCGTACTGGACACCATCGGATTCGAGGTCGCCCCAGACCTCGGTCGCCGAGAGCAGGAATACCTTGTCGGTCGTGGCCGTAGGAGTACCAGCACTGCCACCTCCCTTGTTGTCGGTCATCTTCGTGACGGACTTCACCTTGGACTGGAGCTCGGCAGGAAGGAGCGTCCAGAGGTCACCGCTGTTAAATCGGCCACGGAGCTCCGACTTCTCCCAGCCGCCGGTGTTGGTATCGGTCGGGTTCAACCTGGCTCCCAGGACGGCATTGGTGGCCTCGAACGTCAGGCCCGCCTTGCCCGATCCGTCAGCGAGGTCGTCGTGGTTGATGCCGACGATGCGGTAGGTCATGGTTTCGCCGTTCGTGAGCTTAATAGACCATTCAACCCCCGCTTCCATGGCAGCCTTCGCCTTGGCGTACGCCGGCGACGCCTCGCCCTTCGCCGCGATGTCCTCTGCCACGGCCTTCTGCTCGTCCAAGGTCCAGTCCTTCGCGTCCTTGGCGATGGCCGCCTGGACGGTCGCGGATGCCGTGCCGGTATCGCCGCCACCGGATGCGCCACCGCCCTCGACGCCGCCGGTCGTCCCGCTGTTCACCGTGTTGCCGACCAGGTTGAACTGGTTGCGGATGGCTCCGGCCACGCCGGGTCCCGCGAACACGATCACCAGGCCGATTACGGCGATGATCAGGACGTACTCGATGATAGATTGCCCTCGGAGGCGGGTATTCCTAGGAGATACCCCCCCCCCGAAGGTTAATTGCCGCTGCATGCATATGCGACACTCCCTTCGCTCAGGGCTTGTAGATACATCGCCGAGCGTAGGGCTATTCCAAGTATTTGCACCGGTCTTGCCGCAGCGGCATAGCTGCTATATGGTGCGTTAGGACTGAAGAATACTGAAACAATCTCTCAATAAGGGCGGACCATGGGAATCATGCCGATATATTCCGTGCAACAACCCTTTAATTTCATCCCGCTAGCGGGCATGTGGCTCTTGTCTCATGGAGGCCAAGCCGCGGGTCGTGGTATGGGTAATCAGCGTTTTTGATCCGCGGCAGCTTGGCCATGAAGTCCGGCCCCTTGACCAGGCGGCGATACCTCGCATCGGATTACGAAACCCTAAAGACCCTTTCCCTCCCGAAATCGACCATCAGCAGGAGACCAAGTCTACTTAAAAACCGCCCGTATCGATTCCATCTGGGTAGTCGGTATCCGAAATGGATTCCGTCCTCCTTCGCGCCTCTCGCCATGTTTGAGCACTTGCGGACTCTTTCAGGCCCTTAGTGGCCACGTCCTCCGCGCTCGGCGCTTGCCGATGCTGATCAGGCTTCGGGTCGCGCGGCAGGCAACCGGATAGCTCAAGAATAGTCGGTAGGACAATATTCGTTTGTCGGGAAGGCTTCAGGGCGGAAGGCGAATAGTGCAGGATTGCGCACGGCGATGTCTTGAAATGAACAGAAGGAATAATAATGGCTAGATAGACAAACAAGTAGACGAATAAGGCGCAGGAAGATTTGTATTGTGATTTGAATGAAGTGTGAAGACGGCACGTCGCTTACGGACAGAAGCGGTACCACATGCGCCAACTGCGGAAACGAGGAAATCTGAGAACAGTCGGAGGATTTGAACGTGCGGTGGATAAACCATAGCTAAGGTGAGGATTATACGGTGGCATGGCATAGGTAAAGACCCCGCCAACAGATAGATGAACAGAAATAATAAAAAGGATGATAAGAAACGCAATGAGTTCACGATGTGTGGGATGAAAACAACTTGCTATACTGCGGGGCGCCTTTTTGGGGCTCCCAGTGTGTTTGGCTGGGTGGTTGTTGCGCGAATCTGCTCGGTTCTGCCGCTACGACAACAACATAGGAGTGCGCCAGGCGCTCTGAGAGCCGCTGTATGACCCTATTTTTCCTCAAAGCGACTACCTGTGCCGTGAACCTCAAATCGTTCGAGTAGTCGCCAAAAGAAAAGCCCGCGCAGGATTGTGCGGGCGTTTCTGTATGTGAAAACAGAACTACAAACACCACGCGGGGCAGACGCAATACGAGCGCGTCGCGCGGCCGCTGCCCGACGGATCGCCGTTGCTGTTGACAATGAGGAAGGACGCAGAGTAGTTCGGAAACACCGAACGCTCCCACCAACTGCTGCCAATCTTCAGGCAATCGTTGCCCGAAGTATTATTCGTCACCTTGCCCTTGAACGCTTCATACTGGGTTCCCTCGGAGGAGCTCCAGGGGTAGTCGGAAGCCCAATAGGAGGTGGGGACGATCTCAGAGTAGCTGAGCAAGAACAGCTTGTCTGAGGTAGCCGTCACGGCGGCATTCTTGTTCGCGCTATCGCCACCGATGTTGTTCGTGAGCTTCCTGACCGATTTCACCTTGGACTGGAAATCGGAGGGCATCAGGTTCCAGATCTCGCCGGAATTCATTTTCTGGCGGAGTTCGGACTTCCCCCAGCCGCCTGCGCTGGCATTCGTGGCGTTCACGCGGGACGAAATGCCCGTCGAGGTAGTGAGGAACGTCAGCCCCGCCTTGCCGGATCCGTCCGCAAGATTGTCATGGTTGATGCCGATAATACGGTATTCGAGAGTCTGCCCATCCGCCAGCTTCATCGAGAACTTCGTTCCCGCGTCCATAGCGGCCTTGGCCTTGGAATACGCAGGCGAGGCCTCGCCCTTCGCCTTGATGTCCTCGGCCACGGCCTTCTGCTCATCCAGCGTCCAGTCCTTGGCGTCCTTGGCGATGGCCGCCTGGACGGTCGCGGAGTCGGCTCCCGCGGAGCCGCCGCC